>Ga0335085_10000189_pt1 | contig 192727 bp, 151 predicted proteins | sample Lox_Sample_45_FD_206712 | JGI IMG/M metagenome (GOLD analysis project Ga0335085, IMG submission 206712) | Soil microbial communities from Loxahatchee National Wildlife Refuge, Florida, United States - Lox_Sample_4.5 | ecosystem: Environmental > Terrestrial > Soil > Wetlands | place: USA... | reverse complement strand
GCTGCTGCATGCTCCTGTCCCGCCGGCTGGCGCTCACCACGAATCGCACTCTTTGCTCCTCAACGTTCACGGTTCCCCAGGCCATCCTCGCCCTCTTTCGAGGGCCCCTTCCCCTGTGCCCTCATCGGGCACAAAGTGTAAAGGATGTCCTGATAACACCCTGTAAAGGATGTCATGAGACCGAACACAAGAGTGGCTGTGCCACCACGATCTGCGGCACGATTTCGGCATTATTTCCGAGCGCCGCGTACGAGGCTCCCGCGGCTCGAACCTCTTCCCTCCTCCCGAATCGCCGGATTCATTGACAAAACGCATTGACGGCGCGCAGCGGTGCGCGTATGGTGGGCACAAGGTTTGGGTGTGGAGGGGGTGTTCCAGTGACCAACCAAGATACGCGCAGGCGTCTGCTTATTAATCGACACATCGCCAAAATGAGTCCCGAAGAGATCGCGCGCCGGTTCACGGTTTCCTACATCGCGCCAATCGGCACGGAGAAGCAGCCACGGGCGCCGCGAGCTCGGGCGATCGAGCGATTGAAAGCTCCGGACTGATCGCTTCATCCGGAAGCTGAAGGAGACGCTCCCGATCCTCGTTGGCTCCGAGGCACAGCCAAGAGTGCGTGCCACCAGCTCGGGATGGACGGAGTTGGTTCCTAGGACCCGGCTTCCCTCACTTCAGCGCGAAATCTCAGCGGCCCGGGAGCATCTTGTCCGCGATGTAGGCCTGATCGGCTTCGCTCGAGGCGAGATACATGAGGAACTCTTTGGCGGCCGCAGGGTCCTTGGCATGCGCCGAGACGAACCCCACTACAACCGTCGGCGGAGAGATTTCAGCCGGCAGGGTGCCGACGATGTCGATGCCCGGGTTGGTCATGCCGGGAAGAAACGTGAAGCCAATTTCCACCTCGCCATTGGCCACCATGGTCATCGAACCGGGGCCGCCGCGCCCGAACTTCGTTTTCGGCTGCATCTGATCGAGAATGCCCAGTCTCTTAATGGAGTCGTTCACGGCGATTCCCGAAGCGGGGAGAGCGGCCAGGTCCGGATAGGCAATCGACTTGGCATTGAGGAGCATTTGCTTCACGGCCTCGGGCGTGGATATATCTGGTTTGGGCGCGCCCTTGCGCACGGCGACGCCAACCGGAATCTTGGCGATGGGCGTGGCGCTGCCGGCGAGCACGTTGCCGGAAGCGATGACGTCCTGCAAAGGCGTTTTCCCGGTGGATTCCAGGGCCGGCACATCGAAGGCCTCGCCTTTGATGATCTGCTGCTTGGTGGAATCCTCGCCGCCGAAGGTGGCTTTGACCTTGTGCCCGGTCTTGGCTTCGAATGACTTGATAAGCTGGTCGATGGGCTCCTGCATGATGCCGGGGGCGAGGAAGGTGATCTCGTCCTGGGCGCGAGCACTGGCGGCATTAACGGCCAAAAGGGCCAGAACAGCGATTACGGGAAACCAATGTCTCATCGCGGTTTCTCTCCTTATCATCCTTATCAACGAGGAAGGCAGACTTATTCGTGTGGGCTGCCAGATTCCGGTGCAAAGTTTATCTTGTTTTTTACAGGGCGGCGCCAGTTGTTTTCGAATAGGCCTTACGCCCCTATCGTTTGCTTCAGAGCACATCCTCAGTATTCCTTCAACGATATGGCCGGAATCTGCTACTATGTATGCAGCCATCGATGTGACGGTTGTCTCGTGCGGTTGGTTAAAGAGTCGATCTGACGATACCCACCTCCGGTTCTTTCCGTAAATCTTCGGCTTAACTTAAATTCAATTGAAACTGGCCATAGCCGTTTCGTTGCGCGCCTGCGAATCTATGTGCGCGCTGCAATCGTTGGGGCCAGAGAAAAGACAATAGAGTGCAGAGTTTTTCAGAATCACAGATTTCTTCGTATGTTAAAGGGCGATTGTCGGCCGCCAATTTCGTGACGCCGACGCCAGTGCAAGCGGCGGCGATCCCGCACGCGATCGCGGGCGAGGACGTATTGGCCACGGCGCAGACGGGGACCGGCAAGACGCTGGCGTTCCTGATTCCCGTGATGGAGCAGCTGCTGCGGGACAAGACACCTGGAGTCGCGGCGCTTGTGCTGGTGCCTACGCGCGAACTGGCGATGCAAGTGGCTCAGCAGTATGACGTGTTGCGCGGGCGGCAACTTTCCCCGGCAGCCGTGGTGGTCGGAGGCTTGTCGGAGGGCCCGCAACTTGCGGCGCTGCGCCGGGGAGCTCGCCTGGTGGTGGCTACCCCAGGGCGGATGGAGGACTTCCTCGATCGCAAGGCCATCGATTTCCGTTCGCTGCGGATTCTGGTGCTGGACGAAGCCGACCGCATGCTCGACGTGGGATTTCTTCCCGCCATTCGCCGCATTGCCTCGGTTCTGCCAAAACAGCGGCAGACGATGTGTTTTTCGGCGACTCTGGAAGGCGAGATCGTTCGCCTGGTAGCGGATTACATGAAGAACCCGGTGCGCGTGGCCTTCGGGTCCACCACGAAGCCTACCGAGAATGTGCGGCTGCAGGCCTTCGAGGTGATCCCGGAGCACAAGCTGGACGTGCTGCGCCGCCTGCTGATCAAGGAGACCGGGCGCTGCCTGGTCTTCGTGCGCACCAAACGCGGAGCGGACAAGCTGGCCAAGGCCCTAAACCACGACGGCTTGGCGGCGGCCGTGATCCACGGCAACCGCTCTCAGTCGCAACGGACGACGGCGCTGACCGGGTTCCAACAGGGGCGCTATCGCGTGCTGGTGGCAACCGACGTGGCTTCGCGGGGCATTCACGTGGAGGAGATTGCTCACGTCATCAACTACGATCTGCCGGAGGCGGCCGAGAGCTTCATCCATCGCGTGGGGCGGACGGGGCGATTGGGCAAGCGCGGCTGCGCTTCCACGCTCTTCACGCGAAACGAGCGAGCGGACTTGCAGCAATTGGAACGGACGCTCGGAGTGCGCATCGAGAACCCGCGTTCCGGGCCCGTTCAACCCGAAGACTCCCAGGCGGAAGGCGTCCGGCCCGAACGGGAGACTCGCTTTCAACGTAGCGTCGAGCAACGGCCAGCCGCGGCGCGGTTCACGATGATTCCGCTGCGGGGCGAGGTTCTTCAAGGACAACTCAAGGGTTAGTTTTTTGTAATCTCGAGACGCCTGCGCTATCGGAACTGAGGCGCTGCCGCTTGCGCGGCGGCGCCAAGGTTCCACGCCGCCACATTTGTAAACCGCTTGGAATATGCAATAGTCGAAGGCGATGGATCGCATTCCCGACCCCGGGCCCGAAAAGCAAAAAAGTTCGCACGAGAGGGTGAGCGTCACCGCGTGGCGCGTGGCTTATCGCCGCACCCTCTCGGACATTCCCTTTTCCGTGGAAGTCTTCGACGAACTGCAGAAAATCATGCGGCGCACCAGGTCCGCGGCGGAGCTTCGAGAGCTGGACCAAATAGTCCAGCCGGACATCACGCCCATCTTCGAGGCGCGATTCAAACTGGTGAACCGTCTGCTCAAGGAACAGAACGCCTGGCAGATTCTGGAGATCGCCGCGGGATTTTCTCCGCGCAGCCTGGCCATGGCGCGGGACCCTTCGGTGGAATACTCGGAGATGGATTTGCCGAGCCTCGTGAGCGAAAAACGTTCCATATTCGAAGAGCTCATCAAGCAGGCGAAAATCCCGCGTTACCCCAACGTGCATTTGAATGCCGGGAACGCGCTGGTCATGGGGGACCTGCTGGCGGCCGTGAAGCCGTTTCGCAAAGAGCCCATCGCGGTAGTGAACGAAGGATTGCTGCGCTATCTCACGTTTGAAGAAAAAACGATCATGGCCAGGAATGTTCAAGAATTGCTGCGCCTTTTCGGAGGCGCGTGGATAACGCCCGATCTCTCCCTTCGGCCCCAGAGCGCCTTTGGATTATCCGGAGAAAGTAGGCGGGAGCAATTCGCGCACATCGAGCGCATTACGGGAATCGACGTGGCCAAGAACTATTTTGAAAACGAAGATGCCGCGCGGGCATTCTTCGAGGATCTCGGATTTCGGATCGAGCGCCATGGCTTCATGGAAATCGCGGACGAGCTGGTCTCGCCGCGAAGGCTGCATCTCTCGAACGAGCAGGTGGAGAAAGAGATCGGCCGGCTGGCCGTGTTCGTGATGAAGCTACGCTGAGCGCCGATTCGCCCTAGTTCCCGTGCCTTAGGTTGATCTCCGCGGTATCGCCTTTGATCGCTACTGTTGTGCCGAAAGGCCGTGAGACGTCCGCCAGGCGCTCGAGGATATAGCGGGCTTGATCGCCGGTGGCCGGCTTGGGCAGACCGCGCGTTTGCAGGAAGAGATTATTGGTGTGCTCGTCGTGGGTATCGGGCTCACCTTCGCCGATCTTATTCAGGGCGATCGGCTGGAACGAGATCGACTGCAGATTTTTGCCCTGGAACTGCACGTGGGCGACCACGCTTTCCCAGGTGATGGGCTCGTCGAGCTGAATATCCGTCGGGGGCGCGTTAAAAATGAAGTTCCCCATATCGTAAAAGATCGGCCGGCCGCGATAGATCTCCACACCATGCAGCAGAGGCATGCCATGCATCACGATAATGTCCGCACCGGCATCGACCTCTTCGTGGGTCCACTTTTTGAGCCAATCCGCGGGAGCGAGCCTTTCGGGCAGCTCTTCGAGGAGAAGCGCGCCGAAGGGGCGGTTCAGAAAGACGTGGTTGTGCTCGTACACGATTACCAGATCGGCATGCTGGCGCGCTTCGTGGATGCTTCCGAGAATGCGCTGCTTATCCTCCGCGTTGGGCTCGTTGCCCGGTTCGGGAGGGAGCAACGTCGTGGACTCGTTCGGCTTGCCGCCCGCTTCGATGCGCAGCTCGTTCACGCCGGCGCGAGTGGCGGTGGCCGATCCTCCCTCCGCGATCAGGCCCGAGGCCATGGCCACCAGCGCAACCGTGCCTTTGAGCGTGTGCAGATAACCGGGCGCGGCGGCTTCGGCCACGTTGTTGCCGATCCCGGCGTGAGCAATGTTGCGGCTTTTTACTTCGCGCAGGGTGTTCTGAACACCGGAGACCTTGAGATCGAAGGAATGGTTATCGGAAAGCGCGAGCAGATTGAAGCCCAGGGCCTTCAGAGCGTCGAGCGCTTCGGGCGGCGAGAGAAACCTGCCGTCGTGGAGCGACTGGCCCTTTTCCACCACCGTGGCTTCGAAATTGGTGAAGATGACGTCGCCGGTGAGCAATGGCGAAATCGTTGCAAGCTCATCGGGGGTGTGAACGCGGAAGTCGGAGCGAATCATCGACTGTCCGGCCAGGGTGATGTTGAACGCGGGCGCGGGCGTCTGCGGCCATACGGCGATGCCCGCGGCCAACAGGAGGACGAGGCAGGTTGCGGGCAGCAGGAGCCGGCCGCGCTTCAGGCCAAATTTCTGGCCAATCTTCAGAATTTTTGCCATATGCACTTCCCTCTCCAAGTTGCGCAGTCCTGAGAAAACCTCCGGTGTTTGAGAGGCACATTCCCGGCGGGCCAGGAAGTTACCCCAAGCGAAACGCAAACACAAGGTTTCGGCCTGCGCCGCCGGGCGCGTAAGTTCCCCCGCTTCCTTCTTTGCATGTACAATGCGGCGCGACTACACGTTGTATGGAGGAGGCTAGGGAGATGAAGGGTTATCTGGTGATGGCAATCGCGCTGTGTGCTGTACCCGCGGGCCTGGCGGCCGCGCAAGCAACGAAGCCGGCCGGCGGCGACGATCCGGTGCTGAAGGCCGACCGGGCATTGGTCGCGGCTCTCGACAAGGGCGATCGCCACGCTCTGGACAAGATGCTGGACCCCGAGCTGATGTGGATCGATAAGGAAGGCATCATGTGGTTCCGCGAGGATGCCTACCAGGCGGGGCTCAAGTCTCTGGTGCCCAACGCGAGCGACGTTAAGGTGACCGAGCACAAGTACGGCAAGGTGGTGTGGATCCAGAATAATCAGGGCAACAAATACGCCGCGCACTTCTGGGTGCAGCGTCCCGCCGGCTGGCGGCTGCTGCACATTGCCGAGATCGAGCAGCGGCCGGCGGAGCCTGGCGACGTGCGCCCCAACTACCCTGTGGCCTGCGACAATCCCTGTAACGAGATTCCCTACAAGGCCTTAACCCAAAACGAGAAAGACGCGATCCGCGCCTGGGAGCTGATGGACTCCGGCGATCCGGCGCTGCGCGCCAAGTACCTAGGCAGCGGCGTCACCGTCACTTCCACGGCGCGAGGCGGCGGAGGCGGCGGCCGAGGCAACGCGGGCGGCCGAGGACCGGGCGCGGGCGCCAGAGGACCAGCGGCGCCACGGATGGTGGGCGCGCCGCCGGCACTTTTTTCACGCGTGTGGGACTTTGGCGACGCGCAGGTATCTGTGATGCTGCATGCCGATTACGGCGCCAGGCCATACTGGGCCAGCCGCGTGCATTTTCTGCGGGACGGCGTGTGGAGGATGGAGGAGAGCTACCACACTACAGTGTGGGCCGCTCCGCGCCTGACCGCGATACCGCCGCAGCCACAGCAGCAGAGTTCGAACTCGAACTAGCTTAGCGCCTCAGCAGCACCAAAAACGAAAGGCGGCAGGGATTGCTCCCTGCCGCCGCTTTCGCCAAGTTGATCCCTCAGAACTAGAACGCCAGCTTCAAACCAAACTGGATGTGCCGCGGACCGCCCGATCCAAGGACGGGATTGGCCGAATCCGGAGTGTTGATGGAGTGATCGAATGTTGAGGGCTTGGTGGGATCCGTGGAAGTGGTCCCACTGGGATTCGTGAAATCGGCACGGTTGAAGAGGTTGAAGAACTCCACACGGAATTGGGCGCTGTAGCGTTCCTTAAACTTCCAGAGCTTGGCGACTCCAAAATCAACGTTGTAATAGTGTGGACCGCTGAACAGACCTCTTGACGCATTGCCCAAGGTTCCGTAAGCGGGCGGCGTGAGGACGCCTCCACCCTGGACGTAGCAAGCCTGATTTCCCATTGCAACCAACGCCAGTTGCTGGAGTTGGGCGTTGCCTGCGTAGGGGGCTTGCGCCGCAGTGTTGCAGGACGCCTGGATATCCGCAGGCGCCGCCGCAAAGGCAGTGCAACCCGCCAGCTTGCCGTAGCAGGGGATCGGGGTTGGTCCCGTGTTACTGAAAGCGGAACGAGGTCCGCTGTAGTTCCAGAACTGAGTGGTGCCGGCGCCGATGCCGCTGTTGGTGTTTTCGCCGGTTCCCAGCCAATCATTTACGGTCGGATCGCTGGGGTTCCAGGCCAAACCGCTTTGCAGGGTGAGGATGCCGTTGAGAGTCCAGCCTTCCAGCATTTGCGCGGGAGCCTTCATCCCGGGAAGCTGGTAGGTGGGCGAGAACGTCAAGCGATGGCGCTGATCGTTCGAGTTGTTTCCGTAGTTAAGGCGGGGATTATTTCTATCCGCCAAAAGAGCTGAGCCGTTGTTGGTGGAATTTCCGTCCGTGACGGAAAGAGCGTGAGAGTAGGTGTAACCGGTGAGAAACGACAGCCCGTGATAGTTGCGAGCCTGCAGGGTAACTTGCAGACCGTTATAGTTGGACCAGAGCCCGCCACCCTGGGTTCCGGCGATATCGATGTTGCTGAGGTAAGGGAACAGGGCGGAATACTGGCCGGCTGCCCGCTCCGCCGCCGTATTGACCGTGCAGAACGGCACAGGCCCTTGCCCCAAGCAGAGCTGGGCGCTCGTCAGGCCCGCATCGCCGGTGTTTTGCTTGGCAGCCGTCAATTGGGCCGCTGTCCACGGCGTGTTCCAGCCGGTGCCAATGGGTGGCTGATTGAGATCACTCAGATACTCCTGTTGAACGCCGTGGTTGCCGACGTAGGCCACATCGAGAGTCAGCTTATTGGTGATGGCCTGCTGAATATCGACGTTCCACTCGGCCGTATAAGCCTGCTGGAAATTTGGATCGATTCCGCCGGTCTGGCATATCGGTACCCCGGTGATCGACCCAGTGGGGGCACAAGAAACGCCGGTATAGTTTTGGCCGCCGAACGCAAAGGCCGTGTTGCTTGTGGGGAATACAGGACCGGTCGTGTTCCAATTCCAACCCGCGCACGGCACTGAGGTGCACGCGCCTAGAGCGATACGGGCGGCGGTAAACTGGTTTGCCTCAGTGCCACTGTTGTTGACACCAAGACTGGGAAAGTTCGCTCCCCAGGGCGCCGTAGGAATCATCGTGCCCATGAAGAGCCCGTTTCTCAGCATGCCTCCGGCAGCGCGAACGACCGTCTTGCCGTTGCCTCGAACGTCCCAGGCACCGCCCAATCGCGGCGAAAAATAGCCCCAGCCAGGATCATAGGATTGAGAGATCGGCAAGCCTGGGCCAAATCGCTGCACCGCTGGGGCATTCCCGGTTACGTTGGGATCGAATGTGCCGATGTGGTTGCTGACTTCGATGGGAGGCGTGTAGTACTCGTAGCGCAGACCAGCGTTCAAGGTAAGTCTGGGAGTTATCCGCCAGTCATCCTGTACGAATCCCGAGTACCAATGGGACCGGTTGGTGGCTTCGGGATTACCTAGGTAAATCGAGCCGCTGTTGGGCAGGCCTTGCAGGAAGGTTTGCGTCGTCGAGAATACGGCCGTACCCTCCGCCGCCGGATAGACGTTGAGGTCGAAAACCATATCCAGGAACTCAAAGCCGTACTTGAAAGCGTGCTTGCCACGCAGGTAGGAGAGAGTTTCCACGAGATTGACGTCGCCCTGTGCGCCGCCGTGACTGGGGCGGCCATTCAAAAATCCCAAGGGGCTGAAGCTGCCGATCGTGATCAGCGGAAGCCCCGAATAGAGTGGATTGGTAACGCCGGTGGGCATGCCATAGCCTTGCGGCCATGGATCCGAGGGAATGGCCGTGTCCGGATCGATGGTGTTGTTAACCACATAGATGTAGCCCAATCTGAAATCGTTCACCATCGACGACCCTAGAGTCCAGGTCCAGTCTCCAGAGATTTGCTTGGCTAGCTGGGTAGCGATCGTTCCGGAATTGAACACGACCGCGCTGCCGGCGCTGTATTGGGTAGACTTCGACTCATAGAACGTGCCGCTTATGTGATGGTGAGTGCCGAGAACGTAATCGCCCTTGAACAATCCATTATTGAGAGGCAAGGTGCTGTCGATGCCTGGGGCATAACTATTGCAAGCTGTGCTGGAACCACAGGAGTTGAATGGAAAGATGTTCTCGAACGTGGAACTCATGGGCGATACCGTGCAGGTCGCAGGATTCAGTCCCACCAGGCGCGCGCTCAACGGGTTGATGTTTGCGGACCCAACGGCGTTACAGGCGTCCACGAGGCTCAAGTTTTTGGTCGGATCGACCGCCGCAGACATCGCGACATCGGAAGGGATCGTAGTCGTCGCGGTTTGGCCTACGGTCGAGCGCAACCCTTCAAAAGAGGCGAACCAGAACAATTTGTCTTTTAATACCGGTCCGCCTACCGTCGCGCCAAACTGCTCCAGGCTGGCCGGCGTGACGCTATTGGTGAAGAAATTGCTGGCGTCGGTGGCACTGGCATCACGCCCAAAGGCGTAGGCTGTGCCATGAATGCTGTTCGTGCCGGACTTGATGCCCACGTTTACAACCGAGCCGTCCTTCCAGCCATACTCCGCCTTGGGATTCTGCTCGGAACTGAACTCCTGAATGGCATCAATGGGTACAAGCGAGCTGGTGTCGCCGCCGCGATAAGCATTATTCAAGAGGCTGGAGCCCACGGTGTGGGCGACCCCGGCGATGCCTTCCATGCGGAACATGTTGGCCGTTCCGCGCAAGCCGTTCGTTACAGCCGTACCGGAGCCCGCTCCGACAGAGGTCACCACGCCCGGACGCAATTGAATCAAGCGTTCAAAGTTGCGGCCATTCAAGGGCAGAGCATTGATCGACTGGTTGCTTACGGTTCCGCCCAGCGTGGCGTCGCTGGCATTGATGGCGGGGACTTCTCCGGTAACGGTAACGGTTTGCGTCTGCTCGCCGGGTTGCACTGTCATGTCCACACGAACAGTCTGCCCGACCTCGACCAGCACGCCGCTGTGCTCCAGGGCCTGGAAGCCCTTGGCCTCGGCGCGCACTGTATAGGTGCCAGGATTCAAGTCGTTGGCAACATATTGTCCGGCGCTATCGGTGGTGAGAGCGCGGGAAAGACCGCGCGAAACGTCGATCACCGTTACCATGGCGCCGGCAATAGCGCCTCCGCTCTGGTCGAGAACCGCGCCTTGAATGGAGCCTTGATTCGTCTGTGAAAAGAGATTGGAGCAAATGAAAAGCAAAGCGATCGCGACCGCCGGCAGCGCGACGGCTCGCTTCACACTTCCAGGTCCACCTGTGTAACAGATCAAGAGAACACCCCCGTCAGTCTTCCAACTTAAGCGCTAAATGCCGAAGAGACCCCAAAAACTCCCAAAGCGTTTATCCCAGGGCCTTGGGGGCTGTCAAGGAAAAAAAGGAAGGCGCTGCCGGCGGCGAATCAAGCGTCTGATCGAATCGGCACACCAAATATGGGCGGGACCTCGCAAAGTCCACTCGGGAGCCAAATTCATCTGCTAGCCGTGTAGTCGCGGGCGTAACCCCAGGCCGAGCGAATGAGCATACAGCGCTACATGGGCACATCGCTCACATCGCTCTGGTCACCTGCTCGCCGATTCCGCTACTCCAGCGGTTCGAGCTTAACGATCGACGCTCCGAGGTTGTTGCCGACCCAGAAGGCCGGGGGGGTGGTTGTGTTGTCGACGTTCACGCGACGCACGTTGGTCGCGCGGGGGAGGAGATAATCGGTCATTTCGCCGGTCCTGGTGTTCAGGCGGACGATGCGGTCGTTGGTCATTCCGCCGGTCCAAGCGTAGCCCGCGTTGTCCAGGACGGCGTCGTATGGGTTCGTCCACGGAGTAGGCGTGGGATACTCCGTGAACTTTTCCGTCCTAGTGTCGAACATCCCGATTCTGTCGCCGCGATATTCGCCGAACCACAGCCGGTCTTGCGAATCCACGTGACCGCGGCGCGGAGCGGAATTGGGAGTGGGCGTCGCCCAGCGCGTGACCTTCATCGTCTTGGCATCCACGCGGGTGATGTAGGTGCCGCCAAAGTTCATCCCGTAGAAGTTGTTCCTGGAGTCCACGGCCACTCCATAGGAGCCGAGGTTCAGCTTTGCCAGCGGCGAATCCGGCGGGAGACCTTGGGTGTAATCGACGGTGCTCCACTTGTCCGATGTCAGGTCCAACTGGTATTCGTCGTCGCCACCCACCCACACCTTGCCATCCACGTTGACGCGCACCGGGGTCACCATTGCGGTCCGGGCCGCATCGCCCTTTCCGAACGTCGGGATCTTCCAGTTTTTGAACTCCTGCGTCTTGGGATCGAACCTGGCGATCACGCCTTGATACATGGTGCCGAGCCAGACATAGCCGTTGGGGTCGATCTCCAAATCGAGCGCGCCCCGCGGCTCCTTGGGATCCATCAGCGGAACCGGGTATTCCACCACCTTGCCGCTCCTGGGATCCAGCTTGCCCACGAATTGCGAGCCGAAATCCGAATACCACACCATGCCTTGCGCATCCACCACGGCGTCGTGGGGCATGGCTTCCGGGCGCGGCAGATCGTACTCGGTGATGATCACCTTGGTGGCTTTGCCTTTGGGCCGCGCATTGGTCTTCAAGGAATATTCCCATTGAGAGCTGCCGCTGAGATTGACGCTGGCCATATATTCCGCCCGCTTCTGAATCACGGCGGTTGGGGGCGGCGGCCCTCCGCCCATGGGACCTTCTCCATCTCCATTGCCGGCCAGCCCGCTAGGGCGGATTTGAGGATGGGTGGGCATGCTGCCCTGTGCGTAGGTGGTCATGCGCCGCAGCACTTGCACAAATTCGCCCGCGTCATGCTGGGACCGCACGATTCGCTCGAGCGTGTGGCAACTGGTGCAGTTCAGGAAGGCCTGCTTCTGTTCCACTGTCCCGGGCATGCTGGTCAGCCACTCTCCATTCGAGAGTTGGCGCGAGAGGTCTCGGGCCTTGTGCAGCTTCAGATCGAGCTGCGCCGCCTTCTCGGCGGTCACTTCGACCGGTCCTGGATTGTCCACCTCATATCCAACGGCCCTGATGCGCACGGAATATTCTCCCGGCTCCAGACGGCTGCGAGGAAAGCTATACTGGCCTTGAGCGTCGCTTAGCACGGTGACGGTGATAGTTGATCCCGCGCGTTTCGCGCTCACCAGCACGCCTTCCATGGGGCCTTCTTCCTGCGAACTCACCCGGCCACCCAGAGCCGCGGAGGATGAATTTTGCGCGTTGAGAAGTTCCCAACCGGCGCAAAGGAGAAGGACAGAGACGATCGCTGCGAGGAGCGTCGCCACACTCAACGTGCGCAGCGCTTTCTTCAGGCTCGAAGAGACGCGCTGGGTCAAGACTGGCTTGGACATTCGCATGAGGCCTCCTGCCGGGCGGCAAATGCGTCAGGTGAAGAACCGATGATCCGGAACGATGCGAGTTCCCCCCGTAAATGTCAAGGCGAACGTGGGCCGGGTAATGGCCAAGATGTTTGCCGTGCTTCGCGGGCAACTAAAAGATCAGTTTCAGGCCCACCTGCATTTCGCGGGGCCCGCCGCTGCCGACCACCGGATTGCTCTTGAATACGTCCGGCGTTTGGGTGGATTCACCGAACGATGCGGGGTTCCCTAGATTCGCTCCTATGCCCGCGTATTGGGTGCGGTTGAGGAGGTTGAAAGCTTCCCAGCGGAATTGCGCCGTGAGCCGCTCCTTGAACTTCCAGTCTTTGGTGATCGAGGCGTTCCAACCCTCGAAGCCTTTGGCGCGGAGTTCGTTGCGTCCCATGTTGCCGAACGTGCCCTGGGCCGGCGGAACGATGGCCGAACTGCCCATCGCGTAGCAACCGATGGAGCTAAGGGAGGCCAGCCCGGTGTCCGTGGCGCCCGATGGGCCATTCGGTTCGGCAGTGGCGGCGGCGATGCAGGGAGCCGGAAAACTGGCGGCGTTGGGCACGACGGTACAATTCACGGCCGAGGCGAACTTTCCGGAGGAAAGCGTGTAACAGGGGATCGGTCCGGGACCGCCAAGCATTTGGTCGAAGGGGCCCTTGCTGCCGTAGAGGGTCCAGCGATCGATTTTCTCGCCGGTTCCGCTGGTATCACGCGAGCTATCTAAGGAATTGAGCGGCAGCGCACTGAGCATGTTCACGGAACTATTGAAGGCCCAACCCTGGAGCATCTGTCCGGGAGCCTTGCGGCCGGGGAAATTGTAAGTCCCCGTCAAACTGAAGTGATGGCGGATGTCAAAGTTGAGGTCGCCATACTCGCAGCGCGGACAGGCGGCATTCAAAAGCATGCCGTTGCCGGTGCCGACTCCGCCCTGTTCGCCCACCGCATGGGAGAACGTGTAACCGATGCTGTAGGTGAGGCCGTGGGAGACGCGCTGATTCAGATAGGCCTGCAGCGCGGCATAATTCGAGCTTCCGGAATCAATCAGAGACAGTACCTGGGAGAACCAAGGGAACTGATTGTAGTAGGGGCGCCGGGTTTGCTCGCTGGAACCGGCTGCGCCGGGGGTGGGTTCATTGAGGTCGGCGATACCGGTGATGTCCCAGGCGTGGGAGCCGATGTAGCCGAGATCGAGGGACAGGTTATTGGTGAAGGCATGCTGGATGTTCAGGTTCCAGGTGGCCATTTCCGGAAACTTGATATTGGGATCGGCGGCGTAGCCGGTGCAGGGCTGCGGGTTGAACGCTGTGATGCCGCCGGTGACGGGCTGCCCATTGCCGCATCCGAAGAAACCGGTGTTAAAGAGAGGGCTGCCGGCGGTCCAGGGAAGGTTGTTGCCGGTGATGGATGAGCCGTTGCTGCTGAAGGGCGCGAGCGTTTCCAGAATGTTGTTGATGGTGCCGGGACCCTTGATGCTCGTGCCGTTGGCGAAGTAGAGGGTCGCACCGGTGGGGACGGCACTCATATCGTCAAATTGCGAGGTAATCCAATTCTGGAGCTGGGGGGTGGCGGTGGCGACGCCGAAGCCGGTACGCAGCGTGGTTCTGCCGGTACCCATGATATCCCAGGCCAAGGCGACATGTGGTTCGGGGTCCGATTGAGTGGGCCAGAGCGAATTGCCCTGTATCATTCCCGAAGGTTGCGTGGGACTGAAATTGCCCAGCTGTCCGCCAGTGTCGTGCGCAGGTGTCTCAATTTCCCAGCGCAATCCGAGGTTCAAAGTCAGCCTGGGAAGCACGCGCCAGTCGTCCTGAGCGAAGAAGGCGGGCTCATCCCAATGGATGGTGCGAATCGGATTGCCCACCTTGATGGTCTCCGCGCTGGGATCACCAGCGAGGAAACTCTCGAGCGCCGTGGCGCCCGCAAAAGCGGCCAATCCGGGGCTTCCGAAGGTGATGGTGCCCCGTTGAGAATCCTGGACTTTGGTTCCGGTAAAGTTCAAGAAGCGAGTATCGACGCCGAACTTGAATTGGTGCTTGCCGCGCGTATAGGAAACGTTGTCGGCGAACTGGTAGCTGCCTTCGACGTCCGCCCGGTTGTTGCCGAAGCCAAAAACCGAAGTAATGCCGCTGGCAAATTTAATGGTGGGGATGCCGCAGGCGTTTGCGCCGGAGACCAGCCCATACTGCGATGAATAATTAGGCCCGCCGAATTGGCCACCCGGGGAGTTGAGCCCCAAGGGATCGGCCACCGAGCCGTCTACGGAGCATTCGGCGCTGGCTACCGGGCGCGAGTCGTGGTCCCAACCGACGCGGACTTCGTTCAGCCAGGTGGAGTTCGGCGTCCAGACCTCTACGGCGCGAGCCAATTGGCTGCGCACACCGAGCACTTCGTCCCAATAAGGCTCGGTGATGGTGGTGGAGGCATCCGCATACTCGTGGTACTGGCCGAAGAAGTACGAGCCGTTGATGGTGTGGTGCTCGTTGAGATGATAATCGATCTTTCCGAGGCCGTTATCGGAGCCGCCGTATTGAGGCAAGTCAAACGGCACGCTATTCGAAGGCGTGGAATTATTAAACAGGCCCGGCTGGCCGAACTGGTTCGCGGCGCAAGCCACCGCCACCGTCGCGCCAACTTTTGAGCCGATGTTGGGATTGGCCGGGTTGCAGCCGGCCATGTTCAAACTGAGCGGGCTGAGCGGCTGCCCAGCCGTATTCATCGCGGCAATGGCATCCGGGACGCTGAACGTGGTGCCAAGTCCTGCGGCCGTGGTGGCGTCGCCCGTAACCTGATAGTCGGAAGTTACCTTCAGGCGTTCACTTTCGTAGCCGACGAAGTAAAAGATTTTGTCCTTCTTGATCGGGCCGCCAAGCGTGGCGCCCCATTGCTCGAAGGATACGGGCTGCTTTCCCAACAAGGCGAACGGATTCCTCGCATCCAAGGCCTGATCGCGGCCAAAGGCATAAGCGCTGCCGTGGAGATTATTCGTGCCGGACTTCAGGGCGATATTCTCAGTGAGCCCCGGATCCAAACCGTATTCAGCCTTGGGATTGGTGACCAGGGCCATCTCCTGAATGGCGTCCAGAGGCAACAGAGTAGTGTCCCCGGCCTCCCCCGCGCCGCCGACGGTGCTTTGCTTTGAGTAGGGAGATTCGTCGTACAGGCCGTCGACCATGAAGTTGACCCAATCGGTGCCTCCTCCATTGGTCATCGAGGAGCCGATGCCTTCACCCGGCTGGGTCATCACTCCGGGGACATATTCCACCAGCCAGCGATAGTTGCGGCCGTTCAGCGGAATACTCTCGATAACACTCGTCTCCAGCGTGCCGCCAGTCTGGGCGTTGGTCGTGTTCACGAGGGGAATCGACTCGGTGACCGTCACCGTCTGGCTCTGCTGCCCAGGATGCAAGGCAACGTCCACGCGGACATCTCCGCCGGCGCCCACCTCAACGTTCTGCCGATCGAAGTTGGCGAAGCCCGCGAATTCCACATGCACCGTATAGGTGCCGGGGAGCAGATTGGGAGCCGCATATCCGCCGGCGGAGTCTGTGGTCAGGGATCGTGAGACATTGGTAGCGACTTCGGTGACCGTCACCTTGGCGCCGGCGATGGCGCCGCCGCTCTGATCCGTAATCACTCCGGAGATACGGCCGGTATTGATTTGGGAGTTAAGTGTCAGCGTGATCGATAAGACCGCGAGTAACCCGATCCAGACCCGCACCGAACGCCGGATTCCGTCAAAACGTGGTCTGCAGCGATCCCCATGGGAAAGCACGGATGCAAGATTCATAAGCGCACCTCAAGTAACTAGCCATACGGAAGGAAGCCCCCAGAGATGGCGCGGTTAATAGCACGCGGTCGCTTGGACGTCAATATATGTTCCGCTGTAGTCGCGAGTGCTCTGCGGAGTGAAAGCAACAAGCTCTCGCCATGCAGAAAGAAGAGCTTTCTATCGCACATCAACTCTGCGCGACGGCGCGTGACGCATACTTTGTTGACTCCTATTCTCGCGCGTGATATAGACACGCCCAACTTACCGCGGTCTCTCACATAAAAACTTTGACTGCCACCTAGGCTAGGAGGGGGTATGTCGGCCACTTTCTCAGGCAGGAAATCGCAAAGCAAAAAATCAGCTGGATGGCTGCGTGTGTTCGGAGGCTCCATTCTGGTAACTCTCGTTTGCGCTCCGCTGCTGTTTTCGCAGGTCAATACCGGCCGTATCCTGGGCACGGTTACCGACCAAACAGGGGGCGTGATCGCCGGCGCCACGGTTACGGTGACAAACACCGGAACCGGAGTCGCGCGCACATTGACGACCAATCAGTCCGGCGAATACGCTGCGCCTGACTTAATTCCGGGCACCTATAGCGTGCGCGCGACCGACATGGGCTTTCAGACCTTCGAGCGGCAAAACATCGCCTTGGGAGTCGGACAGGCAGCCAGTATCGACGCACAGTTGACCCCAGGCCAAGTGACTCAAACCGTCGAAGTCACCGCGGCGGCTCCCCTGATAAACACCACCAACGCCGTCGTCAGCAACACGCTTGAGGCGCAAGCGATCAGCAACCTGCCTATGAACGGCCGTAACTTTAATAATTTGCTGACGCTTCAAGTCGGCGTGGTGGCCTCGCCCGGCGGCGGAACCCTGACGACCAGCACAAATGGCCTCCAACCGCAGGATAACAATTACGTCTACGAAGGCCTCGACGGGAATGACCCTTACAGCGGGCAGAGCATCACCAACACGACCCTGCCTTTCGGGGACGCCGCCACCATCCTGCCCGCCGATGCCATCCAGGAACTCAACGTGCAAACCAATGCCCCGGCCGAATTCGGCCGCCGGCCCGGAGCCGTCATTAACATCGGCATCAAGTCGGGCACGAACTCCATCCATGGCTCGGCCTTCGCCTTTGGCCGTGATGGCGCTTGGGATGCCCGGGACTTTATCAATCCGCCGTCTAATACTCCACCCGAGCCCCTGGAGCTGGAACAATATGGAGCTTCCGTGGGCGGGCCTCTTCTGAAGAACAAACTCTTCTACTTCGGCTCTTTCGAACGGCAAACCTACAACGTAGGCACTGCGTTCTCAGAAACCATACCGACTACCGCGCTAACGTCGGATGCGAGTGTGAGCATTCCTGCCGCCGAGGCAGCTTTGGCCGGTGCGGGAATCCCGCTTAACCCTCTCAGCGTGAGCCTCTTGCCACAGTACGGGGCCAACTCTGGAACCAGCGGCGCCGTCTCCCAGGGGTTTCCGTATGTTTTCGCCATTAGTAACGGTGTCGGCAAACTCGATTACCACCTGAGTGATCACCATGCCCTCAGCGGCTCCTACTACCGCGGCGAGGGCACTGGGATCGGGGAGGATGCAGTCCGCACTCAGCCCTACTTCCGGTCGCTCGGAAACATGACCTCCTCGTTCCTCACCACGAGCTGGACCTGGACTCCCAATTCCAATTGGGTAAACGATCTCCGCTTTGGCTGGAATCTTTTTGATCGCATCGACAACACAGCCGACTATCAAACACCGGTCACAAGTTATGGCATCAATACCGGCGTCACCGCTTCGGACTTGCAGGGCTTTCCGTTGATCTCCGTTAAAGGGCTTACCGCAGTCGGAGGTGATTCCAGGGCGCCCAAAGCCAGTGGCCCGGGGAATGATTATGACGTCGTCGATCATGTCTCGTTTTTGCACGGCAACCACGATTTCCAATTCGGCGGCGAAATTCTGACGCTCAGAGCTTTCTTTGACGTGTTAACAGCCCGTACAATGCGGATAAGAAAGATTTTTCTCCGCGCGTCGGTCTCGCTTGGGACGTCACCGGAAAGGGAACCACCGTCTTGCACGTCGGCGCCGGGGTTTACTACACCAATATCATTATCGACCAGTTGGCGAACAGCAAGGGCGGGGTGGGCAAGGCGCCCGGTATCACCTCGATTCCCACCGCTTACTCCCTCTATGCGGCCAATGGCGCGGTTACGCCTCCGCTAAACCCAACGAACGGCGTCGGCTCGGCCACCGCAACCATTCCTGCCAACCTGCTCAATTGGAATCCGCCGCCCGCACAGGTACTTCCCGCAAGCGGGGCCAGCAGCTTTGTCTGCGGCGACGGCATCAAGCCAAATCCGTCGCCGTGCAGCATTTTGTTTACCCCGCCCGATCTGCCGTCTCCGCGCGTCTACGGTTGGAATTTGGGCATTGAGCATTCCTTCTCGTCCAACCTCTCCGTCAAGGCAAACTACGTTGGCAATCACGGCACCCGGCTGCCGGGACTCATAAACGTGAACCAGCTCAATCCGAATTCTCCCGCTGAAATTGCATGCGGCCACTGCGAATCTCCTACGGACCTTCCGTATTTCTCGTCGTTCCCGTATCTTTTTGGCATCACGGAGCTCACGGATTCGGATATCTCCTATTACAACGGCCTCCAACTTTCGCTCTCAACACGCACCTTCCACAATCTGGCCTTCAACGCCGGTTATACCTATAGCCACGCTCTGTCCGACCTGCAGGGCGGAGACTTCCATTCGACCGTCGCGCAGAACAGCCTGAATCCGTTGGGCGATTACGGCGCCGCGCAATTTGATATTCGTCATCACTTCGGCCTTACGCTGACCTATAACATCCCCGGCATGAAATCCCCGGGCCAAATGCTCGAGGGATGGATCCTAAGTTCAGCGATCGTGATTCAATCGGGGCTACCCTGGGATGCCGTGGATACCGCCAACGATCCCAGCCGTACAGGTCAGTTCGTGGACCGTTGGGACTTTTTTGGCAATCACAGCGACTTCAAGGCAGGTCCCAATCCGATTCCCTTCTATCAGGCAGGCGCCCCTTCCATGCCGGCTGCTTGCACGCAAGCATTTAACTCCTCTGGCGGGCTGGCCACCTTGGCCGATGGCTGCTACGCAGTGGGGAATTCGGTCTTGATTGCGCCGGCGCCGGGGCAGTTCGGCACCATGTCCAAGAACATGTTCTATGATTCGGGCTACCACAACTGGGACCTCTCCGTTTTCAAGAACTGGACTTTCAAGGAACGCCTCACGGCCCAGTTCCGCGCTGAATTCTTTAACATTCTTAATCTTAAGAATTACGCCAACCCGAACCTAGTCTCGGGATCAAGTGATCCTTCTTCGACAGGACAATTCGGCTGCGCATGCGAAACGCCGGACGTGGCGAATACAAACCCCGCGCTCGGCAGCGGCGCCGCTCGTGAAATTCAGCTTGGCCTGAAGCTGCTCTTCTAAGAGATTTGTCCCGGCCGGTCGGCGGGAGCTGCGCGGCACGGGCGGAATAACGACCGCGGTCCGTTCGCTCGCGCAAAAGCTGGCGGGCCGTGTCGGCTTGGCGTGGTCGTGCGGCCTTGCCAGGGCGGGAGTGGTGTAGAATAGCGCAAGTCTTCAGAGCCAAAAGGAAATCCCAGGTTGAAAGCAAACCGAAGGAGAGTTTGTCATGCCTAGGGCGAAACTTCTTACGGGGATCCTGCTGGGAACGGCCTTACTCGGAACAGCGCTCGTCGCCTTGTTGAGGGCGGAAACTCCGTCGCACTCGGCCGCATTGACGGGCAAAGTAACCTCGAGCGAGGAAGGCCCCATGGAGGGCGTGATCGTCGGCGCCAAAAAGGCCGGCTCCACGATCACGACCTGGGTCGTTAGCGACGCGCAGGGCCGCTACAGCTTCCCGCGCGACAGAATGGACGACGGCAAATACACGATCAGCATTCGCGCCGTCGGATACGAACTGCCGGGCACTTCCGTAGATGTGACGTCTCAGCCCGCCCAATTGGATTTGCAGCTCAACAAGCTAAAAACGAACTCCAAGCTGGCCCTGCAGCTCTCCAACGCAGAGTGGTTCGCGAGCGTGCCGGGAACGGACGAAGAGAAAAGCTTGATTGGCAACTGCGTGACGTGCCACACGCTGCAGCGAATCCTCTTCTCTCGGCTCGATACCGACCAGATGGCGCCGGTCGTCGAGCGCATGGCCATGCACACCAACAACTCTTCGCCGATGCATCCCTGGATGCGTCCCATGAATGGCGCGCCGGCACCGCCCAACGAGAGGCAGATTGCCACGGCGAAATATATCAGCTCGATCAACCTGAGTTCGGTGGATACGTTTTCATTCCCATTGAAGACGCTGCCGCGGCCAAAGGGCAAAGCGACGCAGGTGATCTACACGACGTACGATCTGCCGCGGCCGGATGCCGCCCCGCATGACACCGCGGTCGACGCGCAAGGCAACATCTGGTATTCCGATTTCACCTCGCAGTTCATCGGCAAGCTCGATCCGCGTACCGGGAAAGCGGTGGAGTATCCGGTTCCGCTTGCGCGCACCGGCCCCTACGCTCAGGGCGGCCTGCAGATCGCTTTCGATCGGGAAGGACGGGTCTACTTCGGCAACATGTCGCAGATGCAAATCGTGCGGTTCGATCCCAAGACAGAGAAGATGGAAACGTTCAAGGCTCCGGTGGCGGACAACAAAATTGGCGCCGGCCATTTGACCATGATCGATCCCTCGTCCCAGCAAGTGGATGGCAAAATCTGGATCAACGTGGCCGACGGCACCGACGAATCGGGCGGAACGTGGCGCGTGGACCTGGCGAGCGATACCTGGACGCAAATGACTTACCCGAAGGGCAGCCCTTCGGCCAACGCCTATGACGTGGTGGCCACCTCCGCGAACGACATGATCGGCATGAGCTTCACCAACCGCAAGCTTTGGATTACCGACGGCAAAACTCTGAAAACCGTGTGGTTTGACATGCCGCCGGGCGACACTGGCTGCCGCCGGGGCCATATCGATTCGCAGGACCGCGTCTGGTGCGGCGGCTATAATGGCAACGACATCGTGATGTTCGATCCTAAAACGAAGAAAATTACGGACTACAAGGCGACTACGCCTTGGACGCGTCCCTACGACGCCGAATTCGACAACAAGACCTATGCCTGGGGCGCCGGAATGGATAGCGACAGGGCTGTTCGCGTCAACGTCCAGACCGGCGAAGTGACCGAATATCTGCTCCCGCATGAAACGAATGTGCGTCATGTGGAGGTGCAAAAGACTGGCCCGCTGTCGAGCATGTGGCTTGGAGACCAGCATGGCGGTACCATTGTCCATATCGAGCCGCTAACGCCGTAATCGTTACGCTATAATCAGCAGGCGAAAAAGACAGCACGGCGGCCCTATGGTGCAAAGGTTAGCACGCCAGATTCTCAATCTGGTAATACGGGTTCGACTCCCGTTAGGGCTACCACTTCTCTTCAGTTCTGCTTTTAGATGGGCGGCCTTGCGCCCGAGTAATACGAACAAGGCCGCCTTCGCGCGATAACCCGACAAGCTGCAACAGAGTCAATCGGCACGCACTCTCTTTCAGATCTGCCCGATTCCGCCATCGACGTTGATCTCCACGCCAGTGATATATGAGGCATCCTGTGAGGCCAGAAATGCGACCGTTGCCGCCACTTCCTCCGGCTGCCCGAAGCGCTTCATGGGAACCTTGGCCAGAAAGCCCTTGGCGAATTCATCGACCGCTTCCGTCGGCAGGCCGGTTCTGCCGAAGATCGGGGTGACGATCGGACCGGGCGCGACGGCGTTCACGCGGATGCCGCGCGCCACCAGTTCCGCTGCCGCGGTTCTCGCCAGGGAGCGCAGCGCGGCTTTGGTTGCCGAATAGGCGCTGGTCGCTTCGTTCCCTTTGCTGCCCGCGACGCTGGTGTTCACGATGATGGAGGCGCCGTCGTTGAGGAACGGCAGCGCTTTCTGGATGGTGAAGTAAGCTCCCTTGATGTTGATATCGAACTGTTCGTCGTAGAGGGTTTCGGATGTGTCTGCCAGGGGCGCGAACTTGGCCACGCCCGCATTGACGAAGAGGACGTCGATCTTGCCCAGTTTCCGCGCGACTTCCGCATAGAGCTTGTCCAGATCGCCGAGCCTGGAGACGTCTGACTGAATCGCGACGACGCCGTTTCCGATGGTCTTCGCGGCTACGTCCAGCGTCTGCTTGCTTCGGCCTGAAATGGCCACTTTCGCGCCTTCCTCCTGAAACCGCTTGGCCGTGGCTAGTCCGATACCGCTATTTCCGCCGGTCACTAATGCCACTTTTCCTTCGAGTCGCTTCATATTTGCCTCCCGCTTTGCGAATTCGCTACCCGAACTTAAGAAAGCCAGAAACAACGAGTCCGGGCAACTTCGATACTTAGATAACTATCTAACTATATGGTTGCAGCTTTTTTGCGATTTGTTGGCGTGCATGCATTTTCAAGGAGAAGTCAGGGCTAAGTGGCGCTTAAGGCGCTGGGTTGGTTAGACTTCAAGGGCGGGTTCCAGGTGATCCATGAACACGGGCGAAGTGGAAAAAATATCCAAGGCTCTGGCCGACCAGACGCGCCTCAGGATCTTTGAGGCCATCTCCGCGGGCGAAATGACCTGCGGCGAGATCGTCTCCATGCGCGGCGTCACTCCCGCCACCGTCTCACACCACCTCAAGGTCTTGAGCGAAGCTGGGCTGATTGCCTGCCGCCGCGAAGGACAATTCGTGCGCAGCACGGCCGTGCCGGAGACTCTGACGGCCTACCTACAGGCGCTGGCGAAAATCGCCGGCGGGAAAAAGCCGCCCCGGCGGCAGGTTAAGTCTTAGAACTGCAGATCCCTCGGGCTTCTTGCGTGACGCCCCAAGCGGCTGCGCATCGAGAGGGATTGCATTGCGGGTGCCCGCCCTCGGGATGACCATCTCCGGTTCTAACGTCCGGCGGACTCTACCGGAGTCCGAAAACTAGACCTGATCGGATGGTCATTTCTCGGCGCGCGAGATTTCTTTCTTGTCGGCAGCCGCGCCCACCGGACGAGACGCTGTGTAGGCGACAATGGCGACGATGTCGTCGGGCGTCAGCTTGGCGACGACCGGCTTCATCAGTTCCGTCCAGATGCCGTGCCGGTTTCCCACCTGCATGTCATAAAGCTGCCGCGCGATATAACTCGGCGAGCGCCCCGCGATTCCCGGAACCGGCCCGAGACCCTCGAGGTCCGCGCCGTGGCAGGTGCCGCAGGCGACGGTCTTGCCTCCTCCTCCGCGCACCACCAGGGCTTCGCCGCGCTTGATGCTGCCCGGCGGCACGTAGGCGATAAACCCGGAATGCGGATCGCGCAGCAATTCGGTGCGCTCGGCATCTTCCGGCGATTCGACGACGCGCTTGCCGAGAGGCTCGGTCTCATTCCCCTCGAGCTTCAGAAACATGCCGTTCTGCACGCGCATCTTGGGAATCGTGTTGGTCTCCACCACGCGAATCCAGGGCGTCCACTTCATGGAGCTGAAGTAAAGGGCGGCGGCCTTGGTTTCGTCTTCGGTCATATTGGTGGCGAAGCGAATCATGTTGTTGGTGTTGGCCTTTCGCAAGTCGGAGCTCTTCCTCATGCCGCTCTTGAAGTCGGCCATGGTCTGCATGAAGTAAACGTAAGGAAGCCCGGCGATGCCCGCGTTTTCCTGGCGCCCTTTGCCGTTGGGATAGTGGCAAAGGCTGCAAGCCTGAATCATGGCCTCCTGGCGGCCGTGCGCCACGATCGGCGGCATGGGAGGATGGTCCTCGGGAAACCAGTCGGCCGGGCCGAAGCCGTTGCGAATCTCGGTGAGCGTGAAGGAAAGCGTGGCCCCGGGAATGTGCCGGGCGCTGCCGTCGTCTTTTATGGCGGGCTGGCCTGGGGGTGCCTTGGGCTGCTCGGTGACCGGCAAAATGAACCCGTAGGCCCACGGCGGAGGCGCGTCCGTGGACGCAATCACCACGCCGGCAATCAACACACAGGCCAAGCCCAAAATCAAACCGAATCGCGTTCGCATAGGCACCTCCGGCTTTCTAATTCGCGACATGCTACCACTATCCTGGGCCGCGCGATGAGTGTTTTGTAATTCGGTCCACGTCCGTATCCCCCACCTATTTTTTTTGTAAATGCGCGATACACCGTAGTTCTTAAGCCCCAGGGCCACTCACAAAGGACGTGAGCGCGCCCTGGGCTACAAACCGAAAGGCCTCAGGTCTCCCTACAGACATCGTCGGGCGACCTGAGCTAGAAGCTCGACGACCGCAGAATTGCACCCCGCTTAGCGTCAGGGCGCACGGCTCAGGTAATCACCCTATGTTGGACAGCGCTTCGGGTGTCTACAATGGTTCGACTGAAAACAGGTCGCCAATCGTGCATATTCTCATCGCCGATGACCACAAAGCGGTCCGGGATAACCTTCGCTCCGTGCTGAAGGAACAGCAGCCTCACTGGGAGCTTTCCGAGGCCGCGAATGGAAAAGAAGTGATTGAGTTATTCCGCAAGATAGCACCGGACGTGGCCGTGCTCGATATCGTGATGGAGCCCATAGGGGGGATCGCCGCGGCCTATGAGATACAGCGAACTCATCCGGCTACCAAGATCATCTTCATCAGCAATCACTACAATATACGCGAGGCTTCCGTAGTCACGCGTTTGCTGGGCGCGGGAGCGTTTGTCCCGAAGACGGAAGTCGTCAGGTTGCTGGTGCCCACGATCAAAAAGCTTCTGGACCCAACCAATCAGCCTTCGTAAGTTGGCCCGCTGTAGTCGTCTTGAATTCCCTGAGAATGCATAAAGTGAATTGCGGCGCGCGCGGCGGCGCGCAGAGGAGAGCACGGGTTCCCACTGGGGCGAAGTTGGCACGGAGGGAAGAGGAGCAGGCTTTCCGGGTGCGGGTCCCGTGGCGGCGTTATAGAATTAAGGACCTTCGAGGGGCGGTTTCGAGACATAGCTTCGAGATAACTGGGAGACAGCATGCTACGGGTGGGAATGATTGGGTGGAGAGGGATGGTGGGCAGCGTCCTGATGCAGAGGATGCGCGAGGAGAAGGACTTTTCGGGAATCGAGCCGGTGTTCTTCTCGACGTCGAATGCGGGCGGGGCGGCTCCCGCGGAAGCGGGCGACGGCGGCACGCTCAAGGATGCCTCCGACCTGCGCGAACTGGCGCGCTGCGAGGTGCTCGTCAGCTGCCAGGGCGGCGAATACACGGCGGAGGTTTATGCGCCGCTGCGCAAGGGCGGCTGGAAGGGCTACTGGATCGACGCGGCGTCCACGCTGCGCATGAGCGACGAAGCCGTGATCATTCTCGATCCGGTGAACGCGGAGCTGATCCGCGAGGGTCTGGCTAAGGGTCTTCGCGCGTATGCGGGCGGAAACTGCACGGTGAGCCTGATGCTGATCGCGGTGTGCGGGCTTTTCCGGGCAGGCCTGGTGGAGTGGATGACCACGATGACGTATCAGGCGGCTTCCGGGGCGGGCGCGGCGAAGATGCTGGAACTGGTGAAGCAAATGGGCGTGCTTACCGACGCGACGCGGAAGAGTCCTTCGGAAAACGCGCTGGAGGTGGACCGCGCAATGATTGCGGAGCAGCGGTCACCGCGGCTGCCGGTGCAGGAGTTTGGCGTGCCGCTCGCGGGCAGCCTGATTCCCTGGATCGATAAGGAGATGCCGGAGGGCCAGACCAAGGAAGAGTGGAAAGGCATGGCGGAGACGAACAAGATCCTGGGGATTGGCGCTGGCCACGGGACGCCGGTGCCGGTGGACGGCATCTGCGTGCGCGTGGGGACGATGCGCTGCCACAGCCAGGGCTTGTGCATCAAGCTGAAGCGCGACGTACCGGTGGCGGAGATCGAGCAGATGCTGGCCGGGGCCAACGAGTGGGTGCGCGTGGTGCCGAATACGAAAGAGGCGACGACGCGGTGCCTGACGCCGACGGCTGTTTCAGGCACGCTGAACGTGCCGATCGGGCGCATACACAAACTGAAGATGGGGCCGGAGTACGTGGGGGCGTTCACCGTGGGGGATCAGCTGCTGTGGGGCGCGGCGGAGCCGTTGCGGCGGATGCTGGGGATCTTGCGGGAGCATTTGGGAGCGTAGGGCACAACGGGCGGCAATCGCGCGTGTCGAAGGCGAAGCTTGACAGGGGAGGCGGGCGACGTATATGCTATGGCCCGATTTGAGAGCAGTGCTTCTCAGATGAGACTGAACCGATATTCGAGATTCGCCTTTACGGGCCGCTTCCTCTGGTGGGGAAGCGGCAAAGTAGAGGCGCGATTGCGGGTGGTCGCCTGAAGAAATAGGGCCAGCAAAGCCGCAAAAGGTTTCTACCGAGCCAGCTTCCCGAATGGGTAAGCTGGCTTTTTTGTTGTGGGGCGGCGTGAGATTGGCAAGAGCACAAAGCGAAAAGCAGATCCCTCGTCGCCAACGGCAAAAACGCTCCTCGGGATGACAGCGGCTGGGCTGGACGCCGGCATCCGAGCGGCAGCGGCGGAAAGTTCGGGCGAAAGGCAAGAACGGGAACGAAGGCAAGAAGCACAGCCAGGAGTGGCTGTGCCACATAGGCAAAGATGGCGAAACGCAGGGGAAACGAACAGGAGGCATTTTTAGAATGATCGTCAATATGAGCCGAAACGCAACCGAGGAACAGATCCAGCACGTGATCGACCGGGTCAAGGAGTGCGGGTTCCAGCCGCACGTGATCCGCGGCGCGGAACGAACCGTGATCGGCGCCGTGGGCAGCGGCGGACGGCGGGCGGAGCTGGAAGCTCTGCAAGCCGCGCCGGGAGTGGAGGAGCTGGTTCCCATCTCGCAGCCGTTCAAGCTGGTGAGCCGCCAGCTCTACAAGGAGCGCACGGTGGTGGACGTGGGCGGGGTGAAGATCGGCGGCGAGCAGTACATCGTGATGGCCGGGCCATGCTCGGTGGAGTCGCGCGAGCAACTGCTGACCACGGCGCGCGCGGTGCGCGACGCGGGCGGGTCGATTCTGCGCGGAGGCGCATACAAGCCGCGCACGTCGCCGTACGACTTCCAAGGCCTGGGCGTGGAAGCGCTGGAGCTGCTGAAGGAAGCGCGCGAGGAGACGGGCCTGCCGATCGTCACGGAAGTGATGAGCACGGAGGACGTGGACCTGGTGTCCGAATACGCGGACATGCTGCAGGTGGGCGCGCGCAACATGCAGAATTTTCCGTTGCTACGGCGACTGGCGCGGGCGGAAAAGCCGATCCTGCTGAAGCGCGGGCCTTCGGCGACGGTGAAGGAGTGGCTGCTGGCGGCGGAATACCTGCTGAGCGGCGGCAATCCGAACGTGGTGCTCTGCGAACGCGGGATCAAGACGTTCGAGTCCGAACTGCGCAACACCTTTGACCTGGCGGCGGTGGCGCTGGCGAAGGAGCTTTCGCACCTGCCGGTGGTGGCCGATCCTTCGCACGGCACGGGGCGGCGCAGCGTGATTCCGGCCATGAGCCGCGCGGCGATCGCCGCGGGCGCGGACGGAATCATCGTGGAAGTACATCCGTGCCCGGAGCGGGCGCTTTCCGACGGGCCCCAGTCGCTGGATTTGAAGGCGTTCGCGGCGCTGATGGAGGAGCTGGACCGGCCGGCGCGGACGCGGGTGAAAGCGACGGTGAAGGTTTAGAGGATGCGTTCGTGGGTGTAGCCCGCGGTGCTGATGGCCGCGAGCAGGCCGGCGAGATGATCGGCGCCGCGCGTTTCGAGGGTGACGTCGATGGCGGTGTCGCCGAGGCTGACTCCGTAATAGGCGCGATTGAAGAGCAGCTCGACGATATTGGCGCGTTGCGCGGCGATGACGGAGGAAAGCTCGGCGAGAGCGCCGGGCCGGTCCGGCAGGTAGATGCGGATGCGAACGAGGCGGCCATCCTTGACCAAGCCGCGTTCGATGATGCGGCTCAGAAGCGAGACGTCAATATTTCCGCCGCCTACGATCACGGCGGTGTGCTGGCCGTTCAGCGAAGTCTTGTGCTGCAGTAAGGCGGCGACGCCCGCGGCGCCAGCGCCTTCGGCGAGGGTTTTTTCTCGTTCGAGCAGGGTAAGGATGGCGCTGGCAATCTCTTCTTCCTCGACGGTGACGATCTCGTCGGCATATTTCTCGACCAGCGGAAAAGTGACCTCGCCGGCGCGGCGGACGGCGATTCCGTCCGCAACGGTGGAAGCAGGGGGAAGGGTCACGATGTGATGCTGCTTGATGGCCTGCAGCATGGAGGGCAAGCGGGCCGTCTCCACGCCAACGATTTTTACCTCGGGACGCAACTCCTTGATCGCGCAAGCCACGCCGGCGATCAAGCCGCCGCCGCCAACCGGCACGACGACAGCTTCCAATTGCGGGCACTGCTCGAGCAACTCGAGTCCGATGGTGCCCTGCCCGGCGATGACGGCGATGTCGTCGAAGGCATGCAGAAAGACCTGGCCCTGCTCGCGGGCGAGCTTCAGGGCCTGTTCGCAGGCCTCGTCGTAATTGACGCCGTAGAGGATTACGTTGCCGCCATAATTCTGCGTGGCCGCCACCTTGACGAGGGGCGTGGTGGTGGGCATGACGATGGTGCTGCGGATGCCGCGCTGCGTGGCGTGATAGGCGACGGCCTGTGCGTGGTTTCCCGCCGAGGCGCAAATGACGCCGCGCTTCTTTTCCTCGGGGCTGAGCAGCAGGATTTTGTTGAGCGCGCCGCGTTCCTTGTAGGCGCCGGTCATCTGGAGATTTTCGAGCTTGAGGTAGACCTGCTGGCCGGTGGAAGCGGAGAGTTCACCGGAATACGCGCACGGCGAGAGGTAGACCGAACCGCGAATGCGGTCGGCGGCTTCGCGGATCATGGAGAGCAGCTCGAGCGTGGTGGTCTTATTCATCCGCGTATTTAATCCCGTGCCGTCTTGCCGCGCGAGCCGCGAGATTGCGGCGTATCGCAGCCTGGTTCATGTCGATGCAAAAAGCGGCGAGCGTGCGGCCCTTGATAATCGCGCGCCAGATGGCCGTGGCCGCGCAGAAGATATTTGTAGCTCGTAAGGCCCTCCAGGCCGACGGGACCACGGGCGTGAAGCCGGCTGGTGCTGATGCCGACTTCGGCGCCGAGGCCATAGCGATAGCCGTCGGCAAAGCGCGTCGAGGCGTTATGGTACACGCCCGCGGAATCCACTTGCTGCAAAAAGATGCGCGCTGTGGCGGCGTCGTTGGTAACGATGGCGTCGGTGTGGGCCGAACCGAAACGCTGGATGTGGTCGATGGCTTCGCTTACGCCGCGAACAACCTTGATGGCCAGAATGAAGTCGCCGTATTCGGTGTGCCATTCGTTGTCGGCGACCGGCTCGACAGCGACGTGGTGAATGGCGGCGACGGCCTGAGGGCAGCCGCGCAGGCGAACTCCTTTTTCCTTCATGCGCGCGGCAAGCTGAGGGAGAAAACTGGTCGCGATGGATTGGTCGATCAAAACGGTTTCCACGGCATTGCACGCGGCGGGATAGTCGGTTTTGGCGTCATCGATGATGTCGATGGCCATGGCGAAGTCCGCGGCGGCGTCTACGAAGATGTGGCAAACGCCTTCGGAATGGCCGAGCACGGGGATGCGCGTATTGGATTGGACGTAGCGGACGAGGTCGTAACCGCCGCGAGGGATGACCAGATCGATGAGATCGTCGAGCTTGAGGAGTTCGCGGACCTCGGCGCGCTGCTGGATATTGGTGACCAGCGCCTCCGGGAGCGCAAGCGAACGCAAAGCGGCGCGAATATTGTCCACGACGACGCGCGCGGTGCGTTCCACATCGCGGCCGGGCTTGAGAATAACGGCGTTCGCGGATTTGATGGCCAGCGAAGCGATTTGCGTGATGGCTTCGGGGCGCGCTTCAAAAATGACCGCGAGCAGGCCCAACGGACAGCTTACCTTTTCCAGTTCGAGGCCGGAGTCGAGTTCGGTGCGATCGAGAACGCGGCCGATGGGGTCTGGCAAAGCGATGACGGCGCGAACGCCTTCGATCATGGACTGAAGCTTGCGCGGCGAGAGCTTCAGGCGATCGACAAGGCCTTTCGACGATTCGCCGCGGCCAAGGGCCGCTTCGGCTTCGGCGGTGTCCTGAGCATTAGCGGCAAGGATCTCGGGCGCCGCGCGTTCGAGCGCGCGGGCGATGTCCTCGAGCGCCTGATCGCGCTGCTGGATAGAGGCGGAGGCGATGCATCGCGCGGCTTGCTTGGCGGCTTGCGCGAGCGCGCGGACGGCTTCGCTCACGTGCGTTTTCCGGGGAAGAAGAGTGTTCCGACGGGTTTGCCCGCGAGAATGGCGTCGAGGACGCCGGGCGTGCGGCCATTGGCGATGATGGCGGGGCGGCCGTCTTCATTGGCGATGCGCACGGCTTCGAGTTTGGTTTCCATACCGCCGCGGCCACGGCCATTGCCACCGCGCGCGTAACCGCGGACGCGATCGTCAAGGGAGTCCAATTCAGGGATCAGGGTGGCGCCCTGGGCTTGCGGATCGTCGGTGTAGAGGCCGTCGACATCGGAGAGCAGCACCAGGAGATCGGCGTCGATGTGCGTCATTACCAGGGCGGAGAGCTTGTCGTTGTCGCCAAAGATGCGGACACGCTCTGGTTCTGGGGCGGGGCCGCCGGCGGGGCGGTCGAGTTCGGCTGTGGAGACCGTGTCGTTTTCGTTGATGACGGGGATGACGCCGAGTTGAAGCAGAGTGGTCAGCGTGGCGCGAAGATTTTCGTGCCGGCGCGAATCGAGGAAATCGTCCTCGGTGAGGAGGACCTGGGCGACGCGGAAGCCCAGCTTATCGAAGGCGTCGTCGTACATGCTCATCAGGCGGCTCTGGCCGACGGCGGCGCAGGCCTGCACGAGCGTAAGCTCGGAAGGACGCGAAGGGAGTTCGAGGCGCTGCATGCCCAGACCGACCGCGCCGGAGGAGACGAGCAGGACTTCGCGTCCGGCGCGGCGGATATTGGCGAGCGACTCGGCAATACCGTAGAAGGCACCGATGGAAACGCCGCCGTCATCGCGCATGAGCACGTTGGTGCCGATCTTCACAACCATGCGGGCGGAAGCGGCAACCTGCTCTCGGGGCGAAAGTGCAGTCCGCTGGGCTTTGCCGGTGTCGATGGCTTTTCTCCCCACGCGCTTGGCGCTAAGCCGATTCCTGCGTGGCGGCATTCTTATGCATTCGGCCACGAGAGTGGCAAATTCGGCTCTCAGGGCGGATGCGATTCACCGCAGTCAGAATAGGCGTCTTGGTATTCTGCCAGCGAGGGGAAGGGGGCGCAAGGTGGGGCGATGACGGTGTGCGAGGCGCCTTAGTCGATTTAAACCCCTTTGGCAGGCTCTTCCATCTTGCTAGACTTTATTTCAAGGTTTCAAGACCGGTTTGGAGTGATTGGTTCAATGGCGGGCAAAAACGTTATTGTCAAGGATCCGGACATACTTGGGGGAATACCCGTGTTCCGCGGTACTCGTGTGCCGTTTCAATCGCTGCTGGATTATCTCGAGGGTGGGCAAAAGCTAGACGATTTCCTCAGCGATTTTCCGACCGTAAGCCGCGAACTTGCGGTAGCCGCACTTGAAGAAGCCAAGGCCCTTGTCTTGGCGCGCCTTGAATGAAAATTCTGCTGGATGAGTGCGTCCCCAGGGCGATTAAGCAGTATCTATCCGTAGAGGGGCACGAATGTTCCACCGTGCCAGAAGCCGGGTTCGCTGGAAATACCAACGGGGAGTTACTACGGCTGGCCGCAGGCAACTTTGAGGCGTTCGTCACCCTGGATAAGGGCATGCAGTTCCAACAAAATTTGGCGGCGCACAAGATCGGAATCGTGTTAATTCGAGCGAAATCGAGCCGAGTTAGCGATATTCTTCCGCATATTCGAGCGTGTCTCGATGCACTGCGTTCGATAACGCCAGGTGAAATTATTCAGATCTCGGGGCGCGGATAGTAACCAGAGCGGCGCACGGAGCAATGCGCGGGACTCCTAGACCACGTTTTACTAAAAAGTGACAGGAATGTGACTTGACTTGGAGGCAGATTGGGAACAGCCTCTCCAGCCAGATGGCCGCGCTGTACCCCTGGGCTGCCAAAGAGGGAGAGAGTGGGCAGGGCTGGCGTCCCGGGGCAAAACCAGAGTGGGGTTCCAGCTCACATTTGCTGATCGCAGCGAGCGGCCAAAGAGGAGGCGACGATGGATTCGCGAACCGGGGTTCGATGGCTCATCGGTGTGGCGTTCTTAGTGATGGTGGTGGGATTGGTGGCCGCGGACAAGGACAGAAACACGATTACCACCAAGCTTAGCGGGCTGAATGAAACGACGGCGACCATCCAGACAAAAGCGAGCGGTGAATTTAAGGCCACCATCAGCGAAGACGGCAGCATGATCACGTATGAGGAGACTTGGCGGGATCTCTCCTCCGAGGTAACCCAATCGCACATTCACTTCGGGCGGCCAGGGCTCACCGGGGGCATCGTGCTTTGGCTGTGCTACAACCCCGATAAGACGCTTGTGCCGCCAATTACCCCGCCGACAACGGTGCCGACACCTCCGATTTGCCCGACGGGAAACCCAGCGACCATCACCGGCACGCTCACCGAGGCGAACGTGGTCTCGTCCGTAGCAGCGCCGGGCGGCGGTCAGGGAGTCGACGCCGGAGCGGAGGGGTTCGCGGAGATGGTGAAGGCAATCCGGACGGGATCGGCTTACGCGAACGTGCATTCGGTGGATCATCCATCAGGTGAGATACGCGGCCGGCTACCCGGCTTCTTCCCGCGATTCCGACCGGGGCTGGACGATCACCGGGACGATCACGACGACGGGGGGCACCGGCACTAAGGAAGAGTCTGCAAGGAAAGACTCCCAGGGCCCCGCCGGCTCCTTTTTTTGACGTGCGCATTCGCGCCGGACGGGCACATCGGGCTACAGACCCACAGGCGGCTTCGTATAGCGCGCGAGTACGCGCGCGGTGTGTGGGGGGCCCCGCCGAACTACAGCGACGGAAAACACAACCAGAAGCAAATTCCTCGGCCTTCTCACCCCGCACACAGCGTCAGGGGCTAAAGCCCTGGGATGTATTGGGCTGAAATGTCGCGGCTGAAGCCGCGACCCACAAAGCGAAAGCAGTGAAGACGGCCGGAGGGTTCGGGCGAGAACGCGCAGCGGGCATGTGGCGCACTCACGGGACCAAAAGCAAAGGCAGATCCTCCGGTTGCGGCGTCCATGGGACGCACCGGAGTCCACAAACCGGACCTCGGCCTGCGGGCCTCGGGATGACGGCGTCAGGGGCTAAAGCCCCGCGATGTGTCCGGCTGGAATGTCGCGGTCCGGTTTCAGGACTCCTGGTGGAGTCCCGGACTCCGCAAACCGGAGCTAAAGCCGCGACCCACAAAGCACGCTATTTCGGCTGGGGGAAATTGACTTCGTCGAAGACGCGCTTGGCGAATTTGTAGATGGCCGGGCTGCTGCTGTTGCGGCCGTAGATGGAGTCGCCGGTAATGCCGGAGAAGACCAACTCGGTCTTCTTGCCGTTTTTATCCGTAATCTTGACCTGCACGGGCGGCTTAGCCAGCTGCGAGGAAACCGCCGCGGGAGGAGTGTCGTAGACCTCGTCGGCCTGATCGTCCTGAAGCTCATCGACCAAATTGGGGCACGGAGGCGGCGCGGCTTTCTTATCGGCCGCAGCCGGTTGCTCGAGAACGAAGCCGGAGTCGCCCTTCACGCAGGCAAACGATCCATTCAGATTGCGCACATCGAGGCGCGTGGCGTCCGCGGGCGCGACGTGAACGATCTGCTTATCGCGCAGATCGATATATTTATCGCTCAAAATTGAGTAGAGATTTTCGTTGATCTGAAAGACTCCGGGCTGCGCCAAATTGCGCGCGTCGTAATCGGCGCCTTCCTTCTTCCCTACCTCAATCGAAACGGATTTGCCATCGGCAAGCTTGGCCTGAAAACGGATGGCCGGCTTATCGAGGCCATATTTCGCGAGCGAAGCGTTTGAGTCAGTGACGAAATGCGTGATTTGTCCGCCGGCAACGGAGCTGAGCAGCGCGTCGATCTTGGCGTGGTCGCCGGGGGCGACGCGCGGCTTATCGAGCGTCCAGGTGTCTCCTTTCTTCGTTCCCGCGAGTTCGCCGGAGGAGTTTACCAAGTCGAAAGAGTTGGCGTCAGACGCGGGGACAGTGGTGAGGGATTTATCGCGGAAATCGTCGGGCGCCTTGTCGCTGCTGCTATAGACGGCGTCGGCCATCAGCGAAACCTGGCTGCCGTTATCAATCAAGGCGTAAACGGAAGAGGACGAGAAATCCTTGGCTCCGAAGCGCAGCTGGTGGCTCGTGCCGTTCTTGAGCTTGAAATCCACCGTCACGGTGGGATCCTTCAGGCCGAAGGAGCCGAGGTTGTCCGGCGTGGCCGGAAACGTACGGTCCACGCTGGCGTAGGAGAGCGCGCCGGCGAGGCCGTCGAGCGCCGATGAGTCTGCGCGCTGGGCGCGAGGCTGGGTCATATACCAGCCGTCGCTCTTGTGGTCGAAATCCATGGTGGTGCCGGCGCGCTGAATCTTGATCTCCTGCACATCGGCGGAGGTGACCGAGGTGAAGGCGGGCTTGGACGCTGCCGGGGTGGAGGCGTCGCTCGCAGCAGGGGTGTGCTTCAAATCGTAGAAATAGACGAAGGCCGCAAGCGCCGCGGCCAGCAGGAATACGATGCCAGTGCTTCGCTTCATGGCCCTACCTCACCGGCGCCGCAGCCAAATGAGCGCGCCGGAAATGAGCACCAAGCCGGGCAAGAAGATCATGCTGGCGAAAAAGAGCTCGCGCTGCTGCGTTTCCGTGAGGATGACGCGGCGGTTGGTGGGGTTCTTGGGCCGAACCGAGATAAGGTCTTCATCCTGCGCCAGCCAGTTGACGGTGTTCAGGAAGAGGTCGCCGTTGCGCTGCAAGCCTTCCCACTGGTTGGTGGCAAAGGCGGAATTGCCGATGACCACCAAGCGGGCGCTATTGCGATTGTCGCCCGTGCCGCTTTTGCGCTCGGCGGCAACGCCGAGGGAGAGCGGCCCGGCCTGATCCTTGGCCGGGTCGTAGCGGACCTCGTTGGTCTTGAGATTCGGGACGGTGAAGCTGCGCGGCGAAGTCTTGAGCAGTTCGATGCCCTCGGGTTCGCTCTTGTTCTTATCGGCGATGGAGACCGTGCGGGCCAAATTGAAAAAGGTCATGGTGCCCGTGAAATTCTGCGTGATGGGGCTCGTGCCGTAATCGACGACGAGAGGAACGGCCGGGCCGGTGCCAAAAAGGCGGCCCACGCCGCTGGCGTCGATGACCACGTTACTGCCGAGGGCGATGTTCCAGGACTGGAGAATGGGATCGACTTTGGGATCGGTCTCGGGGTCAAGCAGCAACAAGACCCTGCCGCCGCCATCGAGATACTTGGAGATGAAGTCGACCTCCTGGGGAAAGAGTGACTGCTTGGGGCCTGCGTCCACGAGCACATTGCAGTCTGCGGGAACGCTTCCGGAGGTGACGAGATTGACGGATTTGGTGTCGTAGCCTTCGCCCTTGAGGGCCTTGTCGCCGCCCTCGAGGCCGTCCTGCTGGGTATCGGTGAGGGCCTTCTCGCCGTGGCCCTCGACGAAGCAGATGTTCTTCACGGTGTCGCGGGTGACTTTGATGATGGCGTTGGTGACGTCCTGTTCGCCGGTGCCGCTGAGCGTCTCGTTATGGGCGCCGGCGGAGACCACAATGTCGTTCATGTGGGTGACGTTATATTGGCGGGCGACATCGGGCTTTTCCTGGGGATCGACTTCGCGGTAATGCACGTGCGTGCCGGCGTTGGTGTATTCGTCGGCCAGATCCTTGAAAGCGGTGTCCGGCGTGCGCGCGAAGCGAATGATATCGACATCCTTCTTGAGGCCGGCGACGGTGCGCTTGGACTCGTCGGAAAGCGTATAGAGCTTTTCGCTGGTGAGATCGATGCGCTTATGATGGCGAAAGCCAAGAAAATTAACGAGCCCCAGGACCACGAGCACCAGCAAAGTGATGGTGATGGCATTGGCGCCGAGGCGCGATGAACGCACGCTGAAAAAGGCCACCACCTCGCGGTAACTCAGGGCAATGCCGGCGAGGAACAGAACCCCGCCGCCGATCAGCAGAATCTCGCTGAGGCGCGACCACTCGCCCTGCGTGGAGTAACGGACCAAGCCGACCGCAGCCAGGGCAAGACCGAAGGACGCGAGCCAGCGGCGCTCTCGTTTCCAGTCCAGCTTCACAGGCATTTCTCCTCCTTATGCATCGCGACACAGTGTCGAGACAAAACTTCAACGCAGCGGCTGGAGTGAAGCGTCATCAGGCACGCCGCCAGCGCATGGAATCGACGCTGCGCACGGTGAGAAAAATTCCCAGCACGATGAAACTCAAGTAAAAGATCACGTTGGAGGTGTCGATGACGCCGTGGGTGAAGTCGTCGTAATGGCGAAAGACCGAGAGATACTGAACGGCCTGGCCCCAAGCGCCGGAACCGGCGTTGCCGCCGAAATCGAGCACCCACAGCAGGAGAATCGCGCCGAAGCTCAGGATCGCGGCGATGAGCGTGCTTTCCGTGACCGAAGAGAAAAAGGAGCCGAGGGCCAGGAGCGTGGCGCCCAAGAGCATGACTCCAAGATATTCGCTGCCGAGCGTGGTCCAGGGGGCGGTGGGCTCGCTATAGTGCAGCATGTAGGCGAAGCCAATCGCGGTGGGCAAGAGCATGATGGCCAGCAAAGTAAGCGAGGCGAAGAATTTGCCGAGGACGATCCCGAGATCGGTGACGGGCGAGGTCATCAGCAGTTCCATGGTGCCGCGGCGGCGCTCCTCCGAGTAAACGCTCATGGTCAGCATGGGCGTGAGGAAAAGCAGGAGCGTGGAGATTACCCCGAAGAAATTGCGCATGACCGCCGAGGGCACGTCGATGGGCGCGCCGCCAAACTGATCTTCCAGGCCGGCTTCGAAGGCTTGCTGAACGATCACTCGGAGCAGTTGATTGAAGAAATAGGCGGCCAGCACGAGGAAAACGGCCACGATAATGTAAGCCACGGGAGAAACGAAGTAGTGGCCCATCTCCTTGCGGTAAACAGCGTACATTCCTTTCATGGCTTCCTTCTCCTAAGCTCCTGAATTCTGAGGCCTCAGTTGGGACTCTTCGAAGCGCTCTCGGACTCTTCGTCGGTGGTGAGCTCGAGGAAGATCTCCTCGAGGCTCAGATTGACCCCGCGCAATTCGTATAGCGGCCAGCCCTTGCCGACAATCTTGGCAGCAAGCTGGCTGCGGATCTCCTGTCCGGGCGAAACTTCCACCAGGGCGACGACCCGGCCGCTGCCGGTCGGTTCGACGGTCACTTTGCGAACTCCCGGCATCTCGCGGATAGCGGCGCTGACGGCATTTTGGTCGGCGGCGACTTCCACGCTGACGTGCTGGCCGCCCTTGAGCTGGGTGGTGAGATTGGCCGGCGTATCGATGGCGGCGATGCGGCCACGGTTGATAATCACGACGCGGTCGCAGGTCATGCTGACTTCCGGGAGGATGTGGGTGGAAAGAATGATGGTATGGCTGCCGGCGAGCCCCTTGATGAGATGGCGAACCTCGATGATCTGCTTGGGATCGAGGCCGACGGTGGGCTCGTCGAGGATGATGACCTCGGGGTCATGGACCAGGGCCTGGGCCAGGCCGACGCGCTGCTTATAACCGCGGGAAAGGCGTTTGATCAGCTCGTGGCGCTTATCCTGAATATTGGTCTTGACCATGGCGTCTTGGACGCTTGAGCGGCGCTTTTCCGCGGGGACGTTTTTGATGCGAGCCACGAAATCGAGGTAGGCGGCAACGGTCATATCCAGATAGAGCGGCGGATTTTCGGGCAGATAGCCGATGCGCTTGCGCACCTCGAGCGAGTCGTTGAATACATCGAAGCCCGCGACCTTCGCGCTGCCGCTGGTAGCGGGCAGAAAGCCAGTCAAGATCCGCATGGTGGTGGTCTTGCCGGCGCCGTTGGGGCCTAGGAACCCGAGAATCTCGCCTTTGTTCACCACGAAAGACACGTGATCGACCGCAGTTCGCTCCGCGAACGATTTCGTCAAATCCTTCACTTCAATCAACGGTAACCTCCGAGCGAAAACATGCGCGGAACCAAAACGCGCAATGCTTCCGAGCGATGCTCCCTAATGCCGCGATACTTCCTTATATTGTAAAGAAGCAAAACGAAAATGGAAGCCATGCCGTGAAGAGCGCCGGCTCCTCACATTTACGGCAGAGTTCATTCCGACCGCATTAAGAATAGACGCAGGACCAAAGAAAATGGTTTCCGGCGGTGTGAAGGCCGGAGAAAGGCCAGGCGGGGTGGCCAGAAGGGGTGGCCTGGCGAACGGCATTGCGGGGAAGCCGGAAACGTCGACGCGCGGAGGATTCAGCATGTGGAAAAAGCTGTGAAAAGGTTGTGTGTAAAACCGTACAGTGTTCACAACCTGCACCTCCGTACAGGGTGCCTTGGAGGTGAAAAAGACCGAGAATTGAGAAGTGGGACCTAATAACGTGGACTCATTTGAAGGACATGATCAAGACGAACCTAAAAGGAAGCCTGCGAATTTTTTCAGCGGCCGCGGCCCTCTCCTGCAGCGTGATGGTGGGGGCGCACTTTCTCAGGCAACTCGGGATTAGCTTCAATCCGGCGCTGCTGGCCAGCGCAGAGGTCATCGCAGCGCTGCTCGGCTTCACGATCGCGGCAAATATTTGGGTGCGATTCGACGGAACCGGGGATCGATTCGCTCTGCTGATAGGCACGGCTTTCGGGTTGGACGGCTGGGTTCAGCTGACCGCTATTCTGGGCCTTCGCGGAGAGCTGCTGAGCCGGGGCCCAGCGATGCGGGTTCCGCTCTACTGGATGGCGGGACGAACCCTGCTGGGCGTGCTCTTGTTAGCGGCGATTGGGCTGGAGAAATGGCTGCCGTGGCCAAGGGAGCCCAAGAGAACGGCTTTCGCGGTGCTAAGCGTTGTGGGGGCGATCGCAGGGCTGACCGGATTTATTTTCCTGCTGGTGGGGCACGGGCCGCTGATCCACTCGGCAAGCCCGATACCACGCCCCTGGGACCTGATGCCTGCGGGAATGTTCCTGGCGGCGGCCATCCTGTTGTATCGAAGCTCCCGGCCGCGCTCCGTGTTCGTAATCGCGCTGCCGTGGGTGGCGGCAATGAACGCCGCCTGCCATCTGATCGCGACCCAATCGGCGCAGTTGCTGGATGCGCCGGCATTCGCGGCGCAACTGCTGAATTCTTTGAGCTACACGGTTCTGCTGGCCGCGACCCTGGCGGATAACGTGCGGATTTTTGGACAGGTGAGACATCGGGCAGCCAGCGACAGCTTGACCGGGCTGGCCAATTACCGCCGCTTCATCGACGCGCTGCAAGGCGAACTGGAAAGGTCAGGGAGGACCAACCGGCCGTTTTCGATTCTGCTGATGGACCTGGACAAGCTGAAGGAGATCAACGACCGCTACGGACACCAAACGGGCACGCGAGCGATTTGCCGCGTGGCTGAAGTGCTTCGCCAGCACTGCCGGGCCATCGACACGGCCGCGCGCTACGGAGGCGATGAGTTTGCCCTTTTGCTGCCGGAGACGGGCGAAGCGGCGGCGCGGCAAGTGGCCTCCCGAATCAAAGGCCACCTCGAGGCGAGCACCGAGCAACCGAAGCTGACCGTGAGCATCGGAGTGGCCACGCACCCGCCCAACGGCACTTCGACACAACACCTGCTGGAGGCCGCGGACCTGGAGCTTTACGCGCATAAGGCTTCACGCGGTCGCAAAGTACATTCGTTCTGAGGCGCCGGCTCGGCATTTAACCCTATCCCCACTACAAGCAGTTCGCATCCTATGTGCAAGCCGTCGGAGATTGCGTACAAGCCGTTTCGTTTCCAGGCGTGTAAAAAGCGACGTTGCAAAATCAGATGAGGAAAATTCCGGCCTGTAGTGTATAGTTCGCCAGCCGCTCGAAGGGCAGGCCCGCGGAGACGGGCATCCTGATGATTCGAACGCGCAGTATAAACCACCAGCCTCCAATAAATATCTCGTTCAGCAAGGCAATTCTCCTTTTGGTTTTTGCTTTCACCTTTTGCGCGGGAGCGAAAGCCCAAGACCTCGCTTGCCAATCGATCCCCTCGGGCCAGGAGTTCTGGATCCGGCTGACCGAGCCGGTTTCGACGTACAGCTCGAAGGCGGGCGCACGCGTCGCGGCCATACTCATCGATTCGCCACGATGCGGCGGCGCTTCCGTCTTCTCGACCGGGACCCCGGTGGAAGGGCGGATCACCTATGTGCGCAGAGTGGGATTGGGCTTTCGGCACGACTCTTCCGCTATCGCAATCAATTTCGATCAGCTCATGGCCGGCCCGAATTCTCTTTCGGTAAAAACCGAGATTGAAGAGGTGGCCAACGGACGGGAGCGGGTGAAGGACGGCGTTGTCGAGGGCGCCACCGCCAAGGATACGCCGCAACGGCTGATGAGCACGCGCCTGCTTCATCTTCCTGAGTGGAATCCCGAGACTTATTGGGTCTTTATGGTGCGCCGCTCGGTGTTCCCCTTTTCGCCCGAGCCCGAGACATTCTTACCGGCGGGCACGGATCTGCGACTGGAGCTGAAAGCGCCCCTGCAACTTCCGGCCGGCTTTCAACGCGCGGCGCCGGAGCGAGAGGAAAACGGCGAAGGGACAATTGACGACGAGTTGCAAGCGAAGTTGCTGACCCTGCCGAACCGCAGTTTGACGGGCTCATCCAAGCCTTCCGACCTGGTAAATCTGGCTTTTATCGGTTCGCCGCAGCAAGTCGAGGAGGCGTTTCAAGCGGCGGGGTGGACCTACGGCGATTCGGTGTCGACCTTGTCCGTATTGCGGGAGATGCGAGCGATGAGCTCGCTCAAGAGCTATACCCATCTGCCCATTTCCAAGCAATGGCTCAACGGCGCGCCGCCGGACTTTCGGTTCCAGAAAAGCTTCGACAGCTACCAAAAGCGCGAGCACATACGGATCTGGAAGGAAGACACGCTCCAGGACGGCCTCTGGGCAGGCGGCGCTATTCGTGAAACGGGAGCGGAGTGGTCCCTGCGGAAAGGGAAATTTATTCACCACGTCGATGGGGACGTGGACGCGGAACGCGAAAAGATCGTGCGGGAACTCCGGCTCGCGGGATGCGTCGCGCATGTCTCTTACTTGAAACGCGGACAGAGTTCAGAATCGATGCACGCTGCGAGCGGAGACGTGCTTCAGACGGATGGCGGCATGGCGGTTATAGAGCTAAAGGATTGCGAGCCACCGGATACGGCGGCCATTCTGGCTGGGAATAAGATCCTGTCGCGGCCACGGTCCAGGATCGTGCGCTTCGTGCGCACTCAAGCGCTTTCGATTCACGACCTCTGGCAATCCAACGCGATTTACGAGTCGTTCGACATCAGCCGCAGCCTGATTCATACCTTGCAAAGCCGCAGGCTCCGCCGTCGCGAAATAGAGGAAGAAGCCCTTCGAGTCCAAGCGGCTCCCGGCGGCGAAACCGCGAAATGCGACACACCGCGTCTGGAAGATCCTCCCGGACTTTGCCACCAATAAGTACGCGCTATCAGTAAGCACGGCACGAGAGAAGGCCGGCGTCACCAGAGAATGGAATTCACCGTCCGATCTCAGCAGCCGCGCCCCTAATCGACGCTGTTGAATCCGGCGGCTTGCATGAGCCCGGCGGGGGGAACCAGCGAAGCGCCACTCATGGCCGTGGGATTGAACACCATCTTCTGCACCCCGATGTTGGAATAATCCTGAAAATTGAAGTACCGGTTCACCATGCCATTCGTGACCGCGATGCTGACGGCCTGGAACTGAATATTGCCGATGGGATAGCTGCCACCGCCGCCCCGAAGGCAGCCTACAGCGGCGCTATCGCCATAGGTGGGGTCAGGACCATTCTTGTGCGGATTGGTGATGCTGAGATTTTGGAAGACGACGGTGGGGCCGTCGGCGTCGAAACCATGGCCCACGGCGCCGTAGCTGCCGTCATTCGTGGAGGAGGAGTTTTGAACGAGGATGTTGCCCTGGACGTTGGGGCTGACATCGTTGCTGCTGAGCTCATATCCGGAGAGTTGATTGGAAGCAGACTGATAGTTCGATACGGTGATCTCCACGCTGGGAGAGGATCCATTCAACTGCCCCAGGGCAATCAAAAGCCCGGCACCGGCGTTCCCCGTCGAGAAATTATTGGTAATGCGGACATCGGCGAGGGTGTTGTTGGGGGCATTGGGCTCGATATCGATTCCGGCCTCGGGGGCGGTGCCGCTGGTGTTCGTGAAGTAACAATTGGAGACAGAGATATGCATGCCGCTGATGAGGCTGAAGCCCTGGCGGAAATTCTGGTCGAATACGGAGTTGGCGATGGTGACGTTCTGGCTGGGGCCTGCCGCGCCATCAGCGACGTAAATGCCGTCGCCGCCGGACTGATTGCAGGAGATCCCGCTGATGGCGACGTTGCTGGCGCCTTCGATATCCAGGCAATGGCGCCACTCGCTGTGGTCGGTGGAGTGCTCGGCGACGTATTCCGATTTGCGCATCTGGAAGATGACGCTGGCGGCTCCTGCGCCCTGAATGGAGACGTTCTGGGAGGCGATGTTGAGCATTTTGTCGAGCGGTCCGTAGCCCGGATTGGCGGTTACAGTGACGCCCGCGGCGAGGACGAGCTGAGAATTATTGGGAAAGAAGATCGGACTAATGTTGTAGCTACCCGCAGGGACGAGCAGGGCCTGACCATTGGCGGCGGTATTGTTCAGAGCGTTCTGAAAGAGGGTCGTGTCGTCGCCGCCGAAGCCTGCATTTCCAAATGTGAGCAAACTCACCTGCGGAGCACTGGTGACGGGGTTGACGGCGCCAGTGGAACTGGCACTCGTGGAACTGGCGGACGGGGATGAACTAGCAGTAGCAGTGCGGGGAGCGTTGTTAGGGTTCAGGGTTGCGCCTCCGCAACCGGAGATAGCGGCCAATAGCAGGATCGCTGAAATGAGGACAAGGGGAGCAAGGGCACGGGGACGGGAACTTTGGCAGCATCCGGGTTGGCGAATAGAGAGTCTAAAATTTGTTCGGGTGTAAGAGCTTAAAAAATGCACATCGACCTCAACCGGGAAGTTTGTGGGCCGGGAGAGAGTAACTACCGGCGGAAGCTGAGGTGAACTGGTGAGGCGGGCAATAAAAGAACACGCAGGCGGCGTGTCGAGGTTCAGGCGCGGGTACAGCTGGAGACTGGCTCAGGGGCGTACTTTATCGGCAATCACCTCACCCGAAGAGACTTAACAGGGATTACCTTCGAATCGGCGTCGCCGTTAAGAACCAAATGGGCTGGGATGCGGTGAGCGATATGGTCAGGGAGTTCTGGCCCGATATCCGACGCAAGGTACATCGAGATAAGGGATGAGAGAAAAAACGGCAGTTCGGATTGGAGTGCGGCTCTGTTAAGATCGGTTGGCCGTCGCCCGGCGATCGAGTGGGGCGGCGAAATCGATGGAATGTTCCGCAAGGTGTCCAGCCCGCAAATCGCACGTTCGAATTCGCGGTCGTTAGGGAATCAGCCATGATCTCCCAGAAAACCAGGTTCGGCACGCCGCGCTTCTAGGGCGCGGCAGGAGAAAGCAGGCCAATCGTACTCGCAGGACCCGAGGGAATGCGGCAAAGCTATGGGAACATTCAATACAGATTCGATCCGAATGAGGAGAAAGATTATGAAGTTATTTAAGGCAAAGTGGATAGTGGCTGCAGGGTTGGGACTGCTGGCGATGCAAGCTCAGGCCCAGAATGCCGGCGCTCCGGCAACGCAGCCGGGGCAAACAGCGCCGAGCACGCAAAAAGATAAAGTGAGTTATGGCGTGGGAGTTCAGGTGGCAAGAAGTCTGAAGAGCCAAGGTCTCGATATCAATCCAGACCTGCTCGTGCAGGGATTGAAAGACGCGCTGGCCGGCCAGAAGCTGCTGATGACCGATGAGGAGCTCAACAACACCATGGCTGCTCTGCAGCAAGAACTGGCGCAGAAAGAAGCGCAAGCCAAAGCCAAGGAAGCCACGGACAATAAGAAGGCCGGCGATTCGTTCCTGGCCGACAACGCGAAGAAAGACGGGGTAGTCAGCCTGCCCAGCGGACTGCAATATAAGATCGTGAAAGCCGCCGACGGCAAAAAGCCGACCGACGCCGACACCGTGAGCTGCAACTATCGCGGAACGCTGATCGACGGAACCGAGTTTGACAAGAATCAGCCAGGCCAGCCGGCGACTTTTCAGGTAGGCGCCGTGATCCCGGGCTTCAAAGAAGGGCTGAAGCTGATGCCGGTAGGGTCCACGTGGCAATTCTTTATTCCTCCACAGTTGGCCTATGGGGAGCGCGGCGCGGGCAACGTGATCGGGCCCAATACCACGCTTGTCTTTGAAGTGGAGTTGCTCTCCATCAAGGGAGCGCCGGGGAATCCACCGGCCGCTCAGCAATAACGACTGAGAACGCCTGAGGACACTTGTGTTCAAAGGGCACGGCGCGCATCGAGATCGTCCCGCGGCGCGCGGAACGGCTTACAATTGCGGGCGCTCGGGGCGCAGTAGATGCGCCATTGAGAGGCAAGGCGATTTGATGAAAGGATCCCGGCGGAAACGCTGACTCCATGCGAACGATCACACTGGAAGAGCACTTTGCGACACCCGAGTTTTTGAAAGCGACGGCTCAGCTGCTATCAGCAGCCCGGGCCGATTTCGTGAGGCCGGTGGAAAGCAAGCTACTGGACCTTGGGCAGGGGCGTATTGCCGATATGGATGCCGCAGGGATCGACCTGCAGGTGCTGTCGCTGACGTGGGCTGGCCTCGACAAGTTAGATGGGGCCAAAGCCACTGGCTTGGCACACGACGCCAATGATCGGCTGGCCGCGGCGGTGCGCGAACATCCCAAGCGATTCGCCGGGTTCGCGGCTCTAGCTTTGCAGGAGCCGGAAAAGGCTGCCGCCGAATTCGAGCGCTGCGTGCGCCAATTGGGGTTCAAAGGCGCGCTGGTCCACGGAACGACGCGAGGCGTGTTTCTGGACGATCCGCAGTTCACGCCTCTATTCGAAACGGCGCAGGCGCTGGACGTTCCGATTTACCTGCACCCGGCCCCGCCACCAAAACCGGTACAGGAAGCCTATTTCGGCGGACTGCCGGGGGAGCTGGGTTTTTTTCTTGCCACCGCGGCGTGGGGATGGCACGCGGAAGCTGGGATGCACTCCCTGCGGCTCATTGTCAGCGGACTTTTCGATCGCTTTCCCAAGCTGAAGATAATCATCGGGCATATGGGGGAGGACTTGCCGTTCTCCATCGTGCGCGCCGAAGCGGTTCTTTCGGGCGTGACGAAGCATCTACAGCGGCGAGTGGGCGAATACTTCCACCAGCACTTCTATATCACCACCAGCGGATACTTCACCGTGCCGCCTTTCCAGTGCGCGATGGACGTGGTCGGGGCCGATCGGATCCTGTTCTCGGTGGATTATCCGTACAGTCCGAATACAGTCGGACGCAACTTTTTGAACTCGCTGCCGATCAGCCCGGAAGAGATGAACAAGATCAGCGGCGGCAACGCTGAGCGATTGCTCAAGCTCTGAGGCAGCGTACAGGTTTTCGGCCAAGACCCTCGCGACACCCTGCCGGCCAGAGCGTCGCCTCATCCGACGGGCGGCATTTTTGCGCCGGGCGGCGCGGTAAACTTCCCTTTGAATTATTCCTCCGTGGGCCTCGTAATGCCCTCGCTATACTGATAGAACTTCCCCAGAACGTGGACGACCGTGAATGCGCTTTGGCAAAGCCTTTTTAGTTCGGAGTACTGGCTGGCGCGATTTGCGTTCCAGCGCGGCCTGGCGCTGATCTACCTGCTGGCTTTTCTCGTGGCGCTGAATCAATTTCGGCCGCTCGTGGGCGAGCGAGGGCTGTTGCCGGTTCCAGAGTTTCTTCGATACGCCGGCTTCCGAAGGGCGCCCAGCATTTTTCATTTTTTCTATTCCGATCGCTTTTTCGGCGGCGTGGCGTGGGCGGGAGCCGCGCTCTCGATCGTCGCGCTCGCGTCGTTTTCAGAACGGGGCCCGCTTTGGATTTCGATCGCGGTGTGGACCTCGCTTTACCTGCTGTATCTCTCGATCATGAATGTGGGGCAGGTGTTCTACGGCTTCGGATGGGAATCGATGCTGCTGGAAGCGGGTTTTCTGGCGATCTTCCTGGGCACGAACAGAATCGCCGTTCCTGTGCCGCTGATCTTTCTGCTGAGATGGATGTTGTTTCGCGTGGAGTTCGGCGCCGGACTCATCAAGCTGCGGGGCGACCCTTGCTGGCGAAATCTGACCTGCCTCAACTACCATCACGAGACCCAGCCGCTTCCCAATCCGCTCAGCTCCCACTTTCACCACCTGCCTGAATCGTTTCACAAGCTGGAAGTGGTGGGCAATTTTGCCGCGCAACTGGTGCTTCCCTGGGGCCTCTTTTTCCCGCAGCCAGTGGCGGGAATTGCGGGGGCGGCGATCATCCTGACGCAGATGTGGCTCTTCATCAGCGGGAACTATTCCTGGCTGAATGTGCTGACCATGCTGCTGGCGGTTCTTAGCTTTACGAATGCGCAGATGCAAGCGATCGTGCGCATGCAAATACCGGATCGCCTGGCCTCGCCCGCGGCGTACGAATGGACGATTCTGGCGCTTACCGCTGCCGTGATCGTCTTGAGCTACTGGCCGGTGCATAACCTGCTTTCGCGCCGCCAGATGATGAACACCAGCTTCAATCGCTTTCATCTGGTGAATACATATGGCGCTTTCGGAAGCGTGACCAAGGCCCGCTACGAAATCGCGATCGAGGGCACGGAGGAGCAGACGGCGCGGCCAGGGACGAAATGGACGGAATATGAGTTCAAGGCCAAGCCGGGCGACCCGCGTCGCAGGCCGCGCCAAATCGCTCCGTATCACCTGCGGCTGGATTGGCTGATGTGGTTTGCGGCGATGTCGCCGGTGTATGAGTATCTGGAGCATCCGTGGCTTATCGTTTTTATAGAGAAATTGCTGCAAAACGACGCCGCGACCCTGAAGCTGATCTCCGGGAACCCTTTTCCGGAAGGCCCTCGGATCATTCGCGCGAGGCTCTATCGCTACCGGTTTGCGACGGCGAAAGAGCAGCGCGAATCGGGAATGTGGTGGATACGCACACTGGACGGCGAATATATTCCGCCCGTGTCCTTGGGCAGAGGCGATGGCCAGTCGCGGCCGTCAGGGTAGATTTTTCTGTGAAGCGCAAAGGCTGAGCACCTCGCGCTCGATATCATTGAGACGCGCGAGCGCGGTTTGCACGGCCGAAGCTCCTTCCGCTCTGGCCGCACGCCCATGGTCCAAAGCTCGTTCGGCTACCTGGCTGACTTCGTGCAGCAGTTTGCGAATTTCGGTCTCCAATCGATCGCGGCTGTCCTGCACACGATCCAGGATGTCTGACTGAACGCGCGCGCTGTTCGACTCCATCAAGTGATCGAGGAGCTCCTTGGCATCGCGTTCGATGTCGGAGAACAGTTGAATTGCGCCGAGGAATACGTCGGCAACGTATCGCAGAGGAGAGGCAGGCTCGGCAACATGGATCAGATCTTCAAATGTGAACCGCGAGGCGGAGCGGAAGCCTTTTTCTGAATCGAGGGGGTTGGGCACGCGCCCGAGTTCGGGAACTCCCGACTGTGAAAGTTTGGCGAGGAAATCGTTCCCGATATCCAGGAATCGCGCCTCGACCCTCCGGTATTCCTCCTCTGCGCGCAATTGTTCCGCTTCGAGCCATGGCAACACGTGGCGCCTCGTTATCTGCTGTGCGGCGCTCATGGCGCGCCGCCGAAATCTCGGGCCGTAGGGCCGCGGGATGCGCCTCAGCGCTTCCGCAAATTCAGAATTTGCCTTAGGAGCTGCTTCAGCAAGGAATTTCTTTCGTTGATCCAAGAGCATGTCAGAAAGGCGGCGCTGCTCCGCCGTCAACAGATAGCCAACATCACGAAGGGACCGCTCCGCCGCCGAGGCCGTGTGACGCAAGCTTTGGATGCGGCGCTCCGATTCTTCGATAGGTTGCAACAAGGCGTTTCTTTCTTCCGAAACGATCGCCAGGAGCCTCTCACTCAAACGCCGGAGGCCTCTGTCGCCGGCGTCGCGGACAAGAGCGGGCCTGGAATCTTGGCCGAGCATTTTCAGGGCGAGAATCAGCTTCTCCCAATCGCGGGCGGGAGCGCGATTTTGGAGGCGCTCCTCGGCACTGATCTGGTAAATCGGGCCGATCGGGCGGTGGAGACTCTTTTCGAGAACCCTTTGCGTGAAGGAGCTGGCGATTTCCCGCTCGGAATCGGTAGTCTTGTCGGCTTTATTGAGAACGACGAGCAGGTCTCGAACCTGCTTTCCCAGTTGCTCGACCAGCATCAACTCCTCTCCCGCGATGGGCGGGTCGGCTCCGAGGACCACAAGAGCAGCGTCGATATGAGGAATAAAAGTGCGGGTGGCCTTCGTGTTCGCAGCGAAAATCGAGCCTAAGCCCGGCGTGTCGACGAGAGATATACCCGTGGCAAGCAAAGGACTGGCGCAGAAAACCTCCACACCGGCAACGCCCTTGGTGTTTTCCGGATTCTGCTCCTCGGAGACGAATTGAGCGATGTCCTCTGGATTGATGGCCCTCCACGATCCTCCTTGAAACCGCACTCTTGCGGCCTTTGAAGGGCCGTAACGGACAACGGTGGGAACTGTGGTGACGGGCGCTACGCCGGTAGGGAGTATGCGGTCGCCGACGAGCGCGCCCAGCAAGGTTGATTTGCCTCGTTTGAATTGACCAACGCAGGCCACATAAATTCGGCCCTGGACCACTCGCGCCGCGATGTCCTCCGCCTCTTCCCGCACTGCTTCCGAGCCCAAATCACGCGCGAGCTCCGCAAGCCGGCGGAGCGCCGGTTCTGCTTCCGACGGCGGCTGCGGAATGTCCGGATCGATGCGCGTGTTGCCCACAGCGCGTGCCCCTGAACATGAAAACGTTCCCGTGTCTTCCTCTATCAGGCCGTATCTTCCCTATCAGGCCTATCAGGCGCGGGCGCCTTCCTGGTGGACATACTTGATGACTTCCACTTCAGACATGGCAATGAGGCCTTCGTCCACGACTTCGTCGAGAAAAGGCAGCAGGCGGCGGATCTTTTCCTCGGTATCGATCACGGTGACCATGACCGGCGCATCGGACGAGAAGGAGAGATGGTGGCTATGACGGACGCGGGTGCTGGCGCCGTAGCCCTCGATTCCGCGCAATACGGTGGCCCCGGCGATATCCAGCTCGCGGCATTTCTCCACGATCGCGAGATAGAGCGGCTTATTCTGCCATTTGTCGTCTTCGCCAAAGTGGATGCGCAAGAGCTGGGCTTTGCCTTCGAGTTTCATTGCTGTGCCTCCGCCCGCCGTTCGGCGGCGTCGTAGTTGTGCGTGTACTTGACGATATCGACGTCCGATAGCACCACGAGTCCCTGCAATACCATGCCATCCAGAAGCGGGAGGAAAGCGCGGAGCTTCTCTTCGGTGTCCACAACGGATAGGACAATGGGGCGATCATGAGAAAGGCTCAGGACTTTATCCTGGTGAATTCGGCGGTTCGCGCCATAACCGAGAATGCCCTGATACACGGTGACTCCGGCAATATCGTTGGCGCGCATGCTCTCCACCAGCGCGAGATGCAGCGGCTTATCGCGCCATTTGTCGTTTTCGCCGATATAGATGCGCATGAGTTTGGCCTTTCCTTCACGCTTCAACGCAGGGCCCGCGGGTTGCCGCGCTGTCTTTAGCGTTGTCTCCGTCGCCTTGATGACCGTCGTATCCTGAATCTCGATCAGGCCCGTTCCCGCCATCTCACGCAATTTGGGCAGGAGCTCTTCCACTTTGTCGGGAGACTCGATGAATTCGATCTTCATGGGGAGATTCTCGGTGAGCCGGAGGATGCGAGTGGTGTGCAGGTGATGGTCGGCGCCGAATCCGGCGATCCCGCGCACGACGTTCGCTCCGGAAACGCCGCGATAAAACAGATAATCGAGGATGGCGCTATAAGCGGTATGGCCGTGATACTGGTGGTCCTCACCGACGTAGACGATCACCTTTTTCGCTGGACCAGCCTTCAGCATGCGACTCCTCCTATGGCGCAATCACGCGGCGCGAGGGCGTAGAAGATCGCTTCCGGCGCGTTCATCCGAGCAGCTTTCCCGCGATGACGCCGCACCAAACCGATATGAATCCCGTGACCACGCTCAGAGTGACGTTCAGCGAGGCCATGAGAATTTCGCCGTCCTGAAAGCTACGAAACGTCTCGTATTCGAAGGTGGAGAACGTCGTATAGCCCCCGATGAATCCGATCGGTATCAGATAGCGCCAATTGGCGCTCCAATGCGTTTTCTCGGCCAGAAGCGTGAGCACCAAGCCGATCAAGAACGACCCGCTGACATTGATGACGAAAGTGCCGTAAGGAAAGCGCGATCCCATGCGATTGCTGATTAATCCTCCCAGCCAGAACCGCAGAATGGCGCCCAGGCAGCCTCCTAAACCGACCATAAGGTATTTAGTCATATTTTCGGTCTGAAAATACCCCCAAATGGCCTCCTCATTTGCTCAAGCTATTCCGGTATTCCAGGGTAAAAGCTGAACGCTCATTCCAAGCTCACTTCGCATATTTATTGGGATCGTGCCGGAATATACATGACTCCGCGACGCCGATCCGTCAGGAGTCATCATCTGTCCCGGCAAAGAAAGGACAGCGGTTAAGGGGCGACGCCTTGCCCAAAGCAGATCATACGTGGACGCTAGAAAAAGTTCAACGGGACTTGTTGTAGCTATTACGAAGTTCGATCCGTCTCGGTGCACAATAAGCTGAGCGGCTTCACTTCGCAGGCATTCGCCCCAGAGCGTGGCAGGAGTTCCCATGAGCGTGACGCTGACCAACCCAAAGCTTTCGGCCAAGAACGCACTTCAATTCGTGGTGCTGCTGGGCGTGGTCAGCCTGTTCGCGGACGTCACCTACGAAGGCGCGCGGAGCATCAACGGCCCATTTCTCGCGGTTCTGGGAGCGAGCGCGGTGGTGGTCGGGGTGGTTGGCGGGCTGGGAGAGCTGCTGGGGTACGGCTTGCGGCTCGTCTCCGGGCCGCTCAGCGAGCGGACGAGGCAGTTCTGGTTTCTCACATTTGCCGGATACGCCATACAGATGATCTCGGTCCCGGCGCTGGCGTATGCAAACACGTGGGGCGTAGCGGTGGCGCTGATCCTCAGCGAGCGAATCGCCAAGGCCGTTCGGACTCCCGCGCGGGACGTGATGCTTTCCCACGGGGCGAAGCAGATGGGTTACGGGTGGGGCTTCGGCTTGCACGAAGCGATGGACCAGATTGGCGCGCTGCTTGGCCCGTTGCTCGTCGCACTGGTGCTGGTGCGCCGCGGGAACGATTACCATAAGGCGTTCGCGGTGCTTCTGGTGCCGGCGTTGGTGACTCTCGCCGTTTTAGCGGCGGCCCGCTGGCGTTATCCGCGGCCGGAGGAGTTCGACAGTACCGAACACCATATCGAAACGGGGGGCGGCTTTTCCAAATTCTTCTGGATCTATCTGGCTGGAGCGGCGCTGGTGGGGGCAGGATTCGCCGATTTCGCCCTGGTGGCCTATCACTTCCAGAGAGCAGGCACGGTGCCGGCCGCGTGGATCCCCGTTTTCTACTCCATTGCCATGGGTGTAAGCGGCGCGGGGTCGCTGCTCTTCGGCCGGATTTTCGATCGGCGTGGAATCTCCGTGCTCATTCCGGCAACGATTCTGAGCGCGTTGGCGGCGCCGCTCGTATTTCTCGGGCATTTTTGGCTGGCGCTGGCGGGAGCGGCGCTTTGGGGCCTGGGCGTGGGCGCACACGAATCGATCATTCCGGCGGCCGTGGCGACAATGGTTCCCGCGAACCGGCGGGCCACGGCCTATGGCCTCTTCACCGGCACTTATGGCGTGTTCTGGTTCCTGGGCAGCGCGGCGATCGGGATTCTTTACGAGCGCTCCATAAACGCGGTGATCGCCTTCAGCGTGGCGGCAGAGTTGGCGGCCATTCCTTTCCTTCTTGTCGTACGAAGAAAACAACTCCGGCCGCAACGCTCCTAAGCTAGCCCCAGTTGTTGCGTCCTTTTCAAGGAGGGGTGGCGTGAAATCGGGATCGGGCCGACAATGCCCGTTCCGACGGCGGGAGGATATGAATGCGCAGTATAAGAACAAAAAGTAATTTCTGCGACGTGATTCGAAGTCTGGCAATCGTCTTGGTGCTGGCGTGCGCGGCATTAGCGGCAGCGAACTACCACGTGATCAAGCGCATCCCCATCCCGGGAGATGCCGGATGGGATTACATAACGGCGGATAGCGCAGGCCGGCGGCTCTATGTGCCACATGGGACCGAAGTCGTGGTGCTCGATCTCGATTCCGGCTCTGTCGTCGGGAAGATCGGTGGACTTGAAGACGCTCATGGCGTCGCCGTAGCGGCGGAGTTCGGTCGGGGATTTGCGGACGCTAGTGATCCTGGTTCGGTCACTATTTTTGATCTCAAGACCCTCGCTACCATCGGGAAGGTGAAAGTTGGCCATGATCCTAACGGCATCATCTACGATTCGAAGCTCAAGCGCATCTTCACGGCCGATCGCGGAAGCAAGCGGCTCACCGCGATTGACGCAAAAACAGGAATGGTCGCTGGGAGCATCTCCCTCCCCACCGGCAGAACCGAGCATCTGGCTTCGGACGGCGCCGGTCACGTTTTTCTCAACATGCAAGACCTTGGCAAGTTGCACAAACTTGATGTCCAGTCGTTCAAGATCATCGAGACGTGGGACCTCCTTCCCACCTGCGCTCAGCCAAGCAGCATGGATATAGACGTGGCCCATAATCGTATCTTCATCGGATGCCGCGGCGGCGGCGCGTCGGAGCCCCCTGCGCCGACTCTCTTGGCTGTGGTGGATGGATCGAACGGGAAAATTGTGGACACGGAGCCAATCGGCCCGGGCGTGGACGCATTGGAATTCGAGCCTGCGTCAAAGCTGATCTATGTTTCAACGGGCGGGGGCCAGGGGACCCTGTCGATTTTCCATCAGGACAGCCCAGACAAGTATTCGCTGGTGCGGAACGTCAAGACTTTGCAGGGGGCGCGGACGATGGCACTCGACAGAAAAACGGGAATCGTCTACCTGCCGGTTGCGGATTTCGGACCCGCACCGGCACCTTCGGCAGGGACTCCGCGGCCTCGCCCGCGAACACTTCCGGGAACCTTCTCGGTCCTCGTCGTAGGCCAATAAGGTCGTGGAGCGGAAGGGTCTAAGGCTTACTCAGAACCGCCCCGCTCAAGTTCCCGTCCACTTGGGCGCGCGCTTATTCAGGAAGGCGTCCATGCCTTCGCGAAAGTCGCGGCTCATATAACACATCACAATCAGATCGCGGTCCTCTTTGGGAGTGCTCGTCTCGCGGATGCGGCGCAAGGCCTCCTTTGTAGCTCGCAAAGTGAGCGGCGCCTGGGAGGCTACTGTCTGTGCCAATTCATCGGCGCGGGCTTGCAGGCTTAGGTAGTCGGCGAGCACTTCGCTGAGCAATCCTATCGCCCGCGCCTCCTCCGCTTCGATCAGGCGTGCGGTGAAGATGATCTCTTTTACACGCGCCGGACCAATCAGCGACGCCAGCCTGGCATAGTTGGATGCGGAGAGGCAGTTGCCCAACGTGCGGCCGATGGGCATGCCAAAGCGGGCATTTCGCGCGCCGATACGCAAATCGCAGCAGGAGGCAATCGCGGCGCCGCCTCCCGTGCAGGCTCCGGCAATCGCGGCGATGGTGGGAATGGGACAACATTCCAGCGCGTTCAGGATGCGGTCCATGCGCTCTTCATAATTCAGCGCGTCCTCGGCAGTGGAAAATGCGCGGAATTCGGAGATGTCCGTTCCCGCGGCGAAGGCTCGCTCCCCGGCCCCCGTGAGAATCAGCGCCTTGACCGAGGAATCTTTCTGCGCATCGCGTATCACTTCGGCCAGCCGTTCGTACATCTCGAAGGTGAGGGAGTTGCGGGCCTGGGGGCGGTTGAAAGTGATGCGGCCGATGCCGTCGCGGAGTACGTAGAGAAGATCTTGGCTCACGGTGTTGTGCCTTTCTGAATCACGCCGGGAATGTGAATCGCTCCTTGCGCCGCCAGTCCGTCGATTTCGGACTCCGCGAAGCCGTGCTCGCGGAGCACTTCGCGCGTGTGCTGGCCAAAAACGGGCGCCGCACGGCGCACAGCGCCCGGCGTATCGGAGAATTTGATGGGCAAGCCGATAGCCTTCACGCTGCCGGCCGAGGGATGCTCGGTCTCCACGATCATCTCGCGCGCCAGTGCCTGCGGATCGGCGTGCATCTGAGCGACGTCGAGCACGGGGCCCGCGGGAACGCCGGCTTGCTCGAGGCGGCGCAGCCACTCTGCGGAGCTGCGGCGCAGGAACAGCGGCGTGAGCGCCGCAGTGAGTGCCTCCAGATTGCGCATGCGGTCGGCGTTGACCGAGAAGCGAGGGTCGTCACGCAGTTGCGGCGCTTCGAGTGCGTCCAGAAGGCGCAACCAATTGCCTTGATTCGCCGCGCCCACGGTGATCCAGCTATCGGACGTGGGAAATGCCTGATAAGGAGCGTTCAAGGGATGCGCCGTGCCCATCGGTCCAGGCGCGCGGCCCGTCGCGAAACACATGGCCGAATGCCAGTACGTGTGAATGATGCCGGCTTCGAATAGCGAGGTGTCCAGCATCTGCCCCTCGCCGCTGGACTCGCGCGCATGCAGCGCCGCAAGTATGCCGACGCAGGCGAGAATGCCCGCCGTAGTGTCCGTAATCGGAGGGCCTATCTTCATGGGGGCTTTCACGTGCGTGGGGCCTGGGGGTTCGCCGGTGATGCTCATCAGACCGCTCATGCCTTGGGCGACGAGATCGAACCCGCCGCGATCGGCGTAGGGCCCGGTTCGGCCGAAGCCGGAGATAGAGCAATAGATGAGCCTTGGATTGCTGGCGTGCACGGCATCGTAACCGAAACCCATCTGTTCCATCGTGCCTCGGCGATAGTTCTCGATCAACACGTCGGCGCTTTTCAGCAAGCGGGAGAGAACGCCGCGGCCGGCGCCGGTGCGAAGGTCCACGGCAATGCCGCGCTTGTTGCGATTCATGATCAAGAAGGCGGCGGATTCGTCGGAAATCGTCGGCGGGATCATGCGACGGGAGTCATCGCCGCCCGGCATGCGTTCCACCTTAATGACGTCGGCGCCCATATCCGCCAGCAGCATCGCGCATGCCGGGCCGGCGAGAATATGCGAAAGCTCGATTACGGTGAGATCGTTGAGGGGCCCCGCCTTTGCGTGGTCGCTAGCCTGTGCCATCCGCGATCCTCTCATGCGTCTTCCGAGGAGATACGACGAAACGCTAAGGATACCCGGATTGGCAGCGGCGGCAAGAATTCGCGTTTGAGCTTGGGCGCCGTTGTCATGGTAATACGGCGCGGAGCCATGGGCGCGTTGCGCGGCCTAAGGCGTATCAGGGCCTCTTAGGAGGAGCGAATCCGGAGCAGCGCAATACGGGCAGACGAGGATATTTGGGGAAGCTGGAATCGGTAAAGGAGCGCTCGCAGAGGTAATAAGTCACTTCGTTCTTTCCCGCCACGGCTCGGCCATATAAGCAATCGACGCAGAGGCCCACAGGCGATGCGTCATCCGTGCTTGCGATTCCCATGAGCGCGAGATTTGCCCCTCCATGCAGCCATCACTTATACACCCCTAGCCCTTTGGGAATAAGCATCGGTGACGGCGCGGCGGCGCGGGCAGTGCACTGGTGTAAGATGGCGGCGTGAGGTAAGCGGATTGCCTCTCCGAGTTCTACTCCGAGGAACGGAACCCACGAAGCGAGGAGGACACGATGTCAAACAGGCCAATTTTCCAGCGCACAGGGGCCGTTGCGGCCATGGCGCTCGTCGTTCTGTTTACTGCGGCGTTCGCTGCATCGGCTTGGGCCAACGATATCGAAGACGATTGGGATACGGTGAAGCCGCCGCCGCGGCCGGAGCTTAAAGCCGTGACGCTGGATCCTTCCACGACGGCTCTGCTCATTCTGGATCTATCGAAAAATGGGTCTTGTAGCACGCGGCCGCGCTGCATGGCCTCGGTTCCCAACGTCAAGCGCCTGCACGACGCGGCGCGCGCGGCGGGAGCGATGTTGTGGTACACCGTTGGCGAGAACCCCGAGGACATGATCGGCCCAGGATTCGCTCCACGCGAGGGCGAATGGGTGCATCAGAACGGACCAGACAAGTTCCTGGGCTCGAATTTGGAGGAGACGCTGAAATCGCACGGAATCAAAACGGTTGTAGTGTGCGGCACTTCTTTTCAGGGCGTGGGCATCGGCACCGGCACCGAGGCGGCGCAGCGCGGGTATAAAGTGATCGTTCCCGTCGATTGCCTCTCATCCGAAGATCCGTACATGGAGCAGTATTCGGCCTGGCATTTCTTCAAGGGCGGACCGAACGTGGTCGTGAGGAATTCCACGCTCACGCGCAGCACGATGGTAAAATTCGGCAAGTGAAATCGGGCGAGAGCCTTCCCGGCATGGCGCAGGCGCGCTATACGCGCCGCCGAGGGGATTCCTAGCGATCCCTGGGGAGCTACATCAGCTCGCAAAATGGGTTGTGCCAAGGTCCCGCGGAAGCGTATGATGCGCGGTATTGTATGATTGCAATTTTTGCCATTGGAAATTCCGGGTTGGAAAATATGACCCGACATTGGGGAGTAGCATGAGAGACAAGGCTATCCGAAGTTTCCTGGTGCTTGCCGGCCTGTTGGCGCTTTCCCTTCCGTTGCTCGCACATCACGGAAATGCGCAGTACAAAGACGAAAAGATCGTTTTGAAGGGCACCGTGACGGAGTGGAGCTGGATCAATCCCCATGTCTTCCTGAAAATGGACGTGAAGGGCGACGACGGCAAGATCGTCAACTGGACTTGCGAGTTGGTTGCGCCGTCCAACATGATCAACTTTGGCTTCGCGAAGACTAGTTTCAAGCCCGGCGACCAAGTCACCGTGGTCACCAGTCAAGTTGCCAAGACAGGCGCACCGATCGCCCGCCTTGGATATAACCCGGCTACCGGGCTCCTTAGAGGCTGGCAAGATCCAAAATAGTTGAACCGCCGCATCCCTCAACCTAACGCGCTCACTTATTGTCAGACTTAGAAGCGTTTTCAGTCGGTTATTCCTCAGCTGAACATATCTCGGCAGTTTCCGCTACAACGCCCCAGCGCTCGCTTTCAGGGGGTGAAAAGCATCATCAGACTATAATTCATTAGACCTTTAGCCTCTTGAGAAGTAACGAGCAAGCCTCGTTTGTTGTTCGATTCATCAAAAGTACGGAGGATGCATGGCTCACGCAAGAGGCACCGCTGGCACCGGAAGCCAGCGACGCGGAGCAATGGAGAGATTGAAAGAGTTGCCGTGGGCGGCTCTTGTCGTCTTGATATTGATGCTGATCGTTCTGCTGGCCATGTGGGGCAAGTGGCCACATGCAGACCGCCGGCCACCTCAGGCGCCTGCCGGTTCCTTCATTGGTTTGCTAAGCGCGTAACCGCCGCTCCCTGCAACGGTTGGTTCTCAGGACCTAAGTACCAAGAGCCTGAAACGCATGGACTATGGATGGCCCCGTACTTCGCGGGCAAGCTAGGGCCATGGTCCGCTCGAAAAGGTTGATATTCTTGATTGCGATGGGAATGGTCCTTTGGGCCGTGTCCATATTTTGGCGGGAGGTCAAGAAGCGTTTATTCGGGCACGGAACATTAGTTGGTGGGGTTGGGGTTGGTCACGCCGGGACTGGTCAGACATAGGGCTGGCAAGAGTTAAGCCCGGCTGAGGCTGCGGGAATAACCACCCCCATTACGCCGGAAAGCCTGCTGACCAGAAGCTGCCAGTCAGGATCAAGCTCTCTTTTCATCTGCCAGCCATTTTCCCAGAATCGCTCGATCCTTCGGCTCCATCTCGACAAATTCGACCCCCATCCCATCTGCCCTTACGTTATCCGTCACTCTTCCGACTGCTGTGAACTCCTCGCCACGGTGTGTAATGCGCACGTGCATTCGGCTCCCCTTGGGGGACGGTGTCACGGTTTCGACAAAACAGCCCCCAGCGCTTAGATCTCGGGTGATCAAAACCTGCTCGTTCCGTGAGCCGAGTTCCTTTACTTCAGCAGTCGCTCCGATGCTGTAACGTTCCGAGAATCTGGGCGAGCGGGACAACCACTTGGCGAGAATTTCATAATTCTCGGGGTCAACCATGCTGAAGATGACGCCCATGCCATCCCCAGCGACATAAGCGACCACGCCTAATGCAGAGAACGTGGTTCCAGCCTCAGCCATCTCGATACGAACCCTGGTCCCCTGGGCGTATGGCTTGATGGTTTTCACAAAGCATCCGTAGCGACTCAGCTCGGCAGTCTGGGCCACGACGACTTGCGTGGAACCTATCTCCGCCACGACGGAAGTTGCCTTGAAGGGAATGCGGGGGAGACGGCGGCGGTCACCGGGGCGCTCCGCAATCGGCCCAGTGCTCCCTACGTCTGGCACTTCAGCACACCTTGCTCTCTATCGAGAACCATAGGAGTGAACGAAACAGGTACGTAAACATACAGTAAACCGTAGGTCGCTAGTGGTCAAGCAGTAAATGGTGCAGGGCGTTCTAAGCGCCACACGGCAAGTCCCGTAGGAACGGAGGCGGCATTTCGAACCTGCTGATGAGCGGCCTTCACCTTCTATTTCTCTTATTAATCTTTTTCTTTTTGGAGAGCGACTTGTGGAGCGTTCGCAACTTCTTAACCAAGGCGCGTTCCGCCTTGCGGTCTTCGCTTTTCCATCCCAGATACGTTGCCCACAGACGCTTCAGGGCGCGCTTTATAGTTTTTATTTGGCGCGGCAAATCCGCGGCGCTGCGCCGGGGCGCCTTACCCGCAGTACGCTTGGCCATTAAACCGTCACAAATTCGTAAGTTCTTGGTGGTGCCCAAGAAGGGATTCGAACCCCTACGCCGTTGCCGGCACTAGACCCTGAATTTTTTAAGCGATGGAGGACAGGATCGCAAGGAGTGAGTATAAGTTGCATTTCCACGCCGAGTTAGCTGAAGTTTTTGCTGGAGACTATTGCAACGCATTTACTGGGATAGTAGAAGATATTGGTGTAAGGGTGCGAAGGACTATCGACATCGCGCACTCGCTTCCTCCGCTTTCTACTGACTATTACCTTGACTTCATATATTTTGTGATGATATGAGACGCGTTATTTTTGCTGCCCTGTCGTTCTATGAGCTAGGGTCGATTCAGGTTAGAAATAAGTTCGATTCAGACGCGTGCAGAAAAGAGCCTGACGCGCACCCGGAGGGGTCCGATGGAAAGAGTAAGCGTTGGCGGTGCGTTGCTGCAGCGGTTCTGCTTGTCGGCTTTTTTGGCGCTGACGATGGCCGCGGGATTGTGGGGACAACTCGGGTCACAGGGAACTTTCAAGGGCGCGGTGAGAGATTCAAGCAACGCATCTGTCGCCGCCTCCACCGTCACCGTGACGAACATAGCTACCCAGGTCGCTCAGTCTGTAACCACAAATGAGGAGGGTCTCTACGTCGTCCCCAATCTCTTGCCAGGCCATTATCGCCTGGAGGCATCGCATACCGGGTTTCAAACCGAACTTCGTGCCGATGTTGAGCTAACGGCATCGCAGACGCAAGAAGTAGACTTCACGCTAAATATTGGCGCGACCACCCAAACGGTGACAGTTACGTCCGCCGTGCCCTTGGTGGACACCACAAGTTCGACGGTGTCCTCACTAATTAACGAGAGGCAAGTACAGAACCTTCCTCTGAACGGCCGCGGTTATGAACAATTGATTTACCTTACACCTGGCGTCGCAAACGCCGCTGCGGCAACCCCTCCCGCCCGAACCAACCCACTTTTTGGGATCGGTGGCGCCCGACCCCAGGACAGCAGAATTATGGTGGATGGGTCTGAAATGGCGGGTAGCGGTAGCCAGCTCAACTCATTGCCGAACACTGCCAGCACCAAAATGCTAGGCGTGGATGGGATCGCGGAGTTTAATATTTCCACAAATAGCGGAGATGCCACGGTGGGCAAAGCGGAGGGCGGGCAAGTCAATCTGGTGACGCGCTCCGGAACGAACGACCTGCATGGCTCGGTGTACGAGTTTTACCGCAATAATGCTTTCAATGCCCGCAATCCTTTCGCTACGGCCATTCCTTTCCTGAACCGGAACAACTATGGTGCCGTCTTGGGCGGACCGATCAAGAAAAACAAGGCGTTTTTCTTTTTCAATTTCGAGCAATATCGCGATCGGGAGACGCTTACGCAACAGACTTCTGTTCCGACTCTGGCAGTGCGGGGCGTGGGGTTTGGTGGCGTGGAGCAGATTCCCACCCCCAATGCAACAAATCCATGTGCTATAACGACAATCAATCCCAATACAGGTATCGAAACGAATCCCGCCGGCTCGGGGTTACCAGCGACGCAGCAGCTTAATTTGGCGGCTGTGCAAGCGAGTGCGGCACTGCTGAATTTCTATCCGACGCCCACTGGGGCTATCCTTCTATCCAACGGGTGCCCCAATGGCGCTCAGCAGACGGTCACCCAGCCAATACAAAGCGCAACAGACTCTTTCTACCTGGGTCGCGTGGACTACCAGCTCACCCAGAAGCAGACCCTCTTTGCTCGCTACTTGATCCAAACGGGATGGAGGATCTCTTACGTTCCCGACCCGCTCGCCCAGTTTCCACAATACAATCCGCTCCGCACTCAAACCTTTTCGTTCGGGCATCGATACGATTTCTCCGGGGGATGGCTCAACCAATTCACAGCCTCTTTTAATCGAGGCGGTTACTATATTCTAGACGTCGCCAATGTGCCGACTTCCACGATTCCGGCCTCCCTCGCCTTATTCCCGGGCTACACGGGCGTGACTCAAGTGGGTGCGGTTACCTTGACAGGCAGCACATTTGGTGAGATCAACGCTAACGCCGCTTCGTCGGAATTTCACGATGTTTATCGGCAGGTTTCGGAAGCGGACGATCAGCTCAGCAAAACGTTTGGCAAGCACTTTGTGCAGGCGGGAGTTCAGCTTCAACGCATCCTTTCGTTCGAGAGACAAGGCTTCGATTGGGACGGCTTGCTCAATTTCCCCTCCATACTGGCGATGGCCCAAGGCGTACCCAATCTACTCACCACGGCTGTGCCCGGCTCGGATTCGAACCGAACCTACGAGCAGACTTACTTCGGGATCTACGCACAGGATAGTTACCGCCTTACTTCGAGCTTGACGGTAAACGTCGGCCTGCGATGGGAATTGCTAACCAACCCTGCCGAAGGCTATGGCAATTTGACTCAATGGTCCCCGGTTCCCGGCGGAGACGGAGCTTGTCCGGGCGCGGTCTGCTATCCGAGTTTTCCGAACCCGTTTCCGGCTTCGCTCAATGAGCCAGGGCTGGTCTATCCAGCGGGCCATGCCTTCGCTGTGAACAATTCCGGTAACGTGGCCCCACGTCTCGGTTTCGCATGGGACGTGTTTGGTTCTAACCGTACTTCGGTTCGCGGCGGCTGGGGAATGTATTACAACCAATTACAAAACGAATGGAGAGCGCCGTTGGACGCTATTCCGCCGACTTTCCTTCCCACCACGGTCAGTAATCCGCAGTGGCCGACCCCAGGTGCGCCGCTACTGGGTCTACCTGCGGGAACCGTTCCGGCAGGAACCCAGCTGGCACCTGCGACGGTACAGGTGAATCCGTCAGTGCCGGCAATGTTCCAGTACAACCTGACCATTCAGCAGCAAATTGCCTCCAACACTCTCGTCAGCGTGGGTTATGCAGGAAGCGAGGACTATCACCAGGCTCGTACGGTCAATCCGCAGATTCCGACGCCGATCGTGAATGGAGCGAACAGGCTACAGTTGCCCTCACAAACGCAGTTGAATCCTGCCCTATCTGCTGCGGCGAGTGAGATCATCTTCGATGGCACGGGATCTTATAACTCCTTGCAGACCACGCTCGAACAGCGCCTGAGCCACGGCTTGCAGCTTAAGGCGTCTTTTGTTTGGTCAAAGGCGCTCACCGACGCGCCGGACACCATCGGCAATATTGCCGGCAGTGGCCTCGTTTCCACCGGACCGTATGACCGGGGTCCGGCTTCATTCTCGGTCGGCAAAGCCTTCACACTTAACGGTATCTATGCCCTGCCTCTCGGCACCCATCAGAAGGCTGAGGGCGTGCTGCTCAATGGCTGGCAATTTGGCTGGATCTATCACCAGCAGAGTGGACTGCCATTCAGAGTAACCGACGGCACGATACAACTCTTTTCGCCAAATAACGCAGGTGTGGGTCGTCCCGATATGAATCCTAATTTTTCAGGACCTGTAATTCTTGGCGGACACACCGCGGCGAATCCCTATTTCAACGCTCAAGCCTTCATTCCCGCCCCAAACGGGGTGCTTGGGAACGCTACGTCAGCGGCGGAGCTAACCGGCCCAGGACTGTCAGATATCGATGTTTCGCTCATGAAGCAATTCAGACTTACAGAGAGATTCGGACTCCAGTTCCGGGTCGACGCATTCAATCTTTTGAACCACCCCAATTGGAATCTCCCAGGCGCTAGCCTATTTTCATCCATTACTAGCACGAATCCGACTACCGGTGCGAGTGGATGCAAAAGCACAGGGACGTTGACATGTAACGTCGGAAGCTTTACCTATAACCCGGCTGCGGGCGTGCCCACTGCTACGGTGACCGATCCTCGCGAGTTGCAGTTTGCTCTGAAACTCAGCTTCTGAGGATCTGAGTTGACCGCAGCGTGACTCGCGGCGACAGGGACCGTCTTAATGCCGGTCTGAGACGATAAGGGGAAATTAGAATGAGAAATTGGGCGATGGCCGCGGTTCCACTTGCGCTTCTGACGCTCTCGCCTGGACTATTGGCACAGAGCGCGAGCGCTCCGAATGCTGCAGCAGAAAAACAGAACAACAGTTTTGATCCGCATGACCTGAATGGGTCGTGGATTGGCACGAATCGGGGCTTCTTCGGCGACAGCAACAGTGTCCCAGAGCCACCCCTTACGGCTTGGGCAAAAGAGCATCTTCTCACGAAAACGATTTCGCATCCCCCGTTGGATCCACACATGATTCAGCACTCCGCCGGACAGCCCACTCCCGCAAAGACGGATGCAAATGGGGTGCCGGCAAACGTTCCCGGCGGTCAGTACCCTGGTGAGAAGTGCGAACCGATCGGCCCGCCGGCGCAGTTTAACTACACGGATATGTATCCTTTCCAGTTTATTGTGATGAAGGATCGAATTTATCAAATGTTCGAGAACCATCGCGAATGGCGAACGATCTGGCTCAATCGGGACCACCCTAAGGATTTTTTCCCGAGCTATTTGGGTGATTCGGTTGCGAAGTGGGACGGAAATACGCTCGTGGTCGACACGATCGGCTTCAACGGCCGCGCGTGGATCAGCGAAAATGTGGGGCAGTATATGAGCGACGCATTTCATCTAGTGGAACGGTACCACCTCACCGACGCTACGCATCTGGAACTGGAAATGACTTACTACGACCCAAAGGCGTGGGGCGACAATCCGTGGACGGGTTGGAAGAAGGATTTCAAACTGGATTCGAGAAGCGACTCTTTGGAGGAACAGATGTGCGATCCAGCGCACTGGCAAGAATATGATAACGTAATCGCCGATCCGAGTACGCCCGGCAAGTAACGCTCCGTTAGCTGCATGCAATCTCAAGCGTCTAAAGCTGAGGGCTGGTAGACAATACGTTCGCTCGGAAAGGCCTCAGGCGTATAAGTGGCTACGGTAGAGATGAGATCCATCGCGCATCCGATGGCTTTTGGAATTGCACTTGAGCTCAGGTTGACGTGCGGCGCTAGGCGTCGTTGTCCGCCGAAAAGATGGAGAACCTTGTGAGGAATAAGCTTGGTGCCATTTTCTGCTTAGCGGTGTGCTTACTGGCGGCTTCCGCTCGCGTGTCGGCACATCATGGGGCGGCCTCGTACGACACAACGAAAACGGTAACCGTGAAAGGAACCGTGACAAGTTATATCTGGTCCAATCCCCATGTTTTCCTAAACGTCGACGCAAAGGACGACGACGGCAACGCGGTACATTGGGTTATCGAAGCACAAGGTCCGGTGCCCCAGGCGGACGCAGGCTGGACTCGGAGTACTTTTAAGCCTGGGGACGAGGTCATCGTTGATGTCACACCGGTTAAGAACGGCAAGCCAATCGGGCGTTTCAAGGGACGGATTATCATTAATGGTCGAGCATTCAAGCCATGAGACCTCGTGGAAGCCAAAGTGGAGGACCGATTTCGGAAATGCTTAAACGTTTGGCGATCCCGGCAATTGTCTTGATTGCTGGACTGACCTCAGCCATCATTCCGCGCGCTCAGACCGTCCCGGCCAAAGCATCCGGAGATGAGGCGGATAAATGGAACAGTGTCCCGCCGCGAAAGTCCGCGTACGCCGGAAAAAAGTCTGCTCCGGCTCCCGTCCGTGACCTATCAGGAATTTGGGACGCGACAACTGACTTCGGATTCCAGGCAAAGGGGGCGAATGAACACCCGGCAGTTCTACCGGGACAGGATGACCCGCCTGGAGGAGCGCCCAACGAGAACGGTATTATCCACCCCTTGCCTTATACGCCTTTAGGGGAGGCCACTCTGGAGGCTCATAAGCCCACCGGCGTGGGGGTGCGGTCCGTGCCGGCAGTGCTTGGAAACGATCCGTTGGACATCTGCGATCCAATCGGCTTCCCACGCATGGAGCTTTATGAACTAAGAACGATCGAGATCGCACAGACTGCTAACCAAGTAATTTACCTGAATCAAATGCAAAGCGTCTGGCGCATCATCTGGACCGACGGACGAAAACTCCCCGAGGATCCAGAACCCAGGTTCAAGGGGTACTCTGTTGGGAAATGGATAGACGATTACACATTCGTGGCCGAGACGGTCGGAATGGATGAAAAAACCTGGATTGATAATGCCGGCCGGCCGCACAGCAAGGATTTGCGCGTCGAGGAACGGTTTCATCGAGTGGACCATGACAATATGGAGCTCACGGTGACGATCGACGATCCGCAAATGTACACGCAACCGTGGCTGGCGCTGAATAAGTTTCCTCTCCATTTGCAACCTCCCGATTTCGATATCCGGGAGATGTTTTGCTCGCCTTCAGCGAACGCGGAATATAACAGGCAAGTCGGCGATGACTCCGCCGCTCCCACACCTCAAAAGTAAGTAGCAAGCAAGCTTCGCGCCGTCGAGTACTAGCGTCGTTGCAATTGCTGGGATCTCACAAACCCGTAAGTTCTTGGTGCCCAAGAAGGGATTCGAACCCCTACGCCGTTGCCGGCACTAGACCCTGAATCTAGCGCGTCTGCCAGTTCCGCCACTTGGGCATTCCGTGGGGTCAACCGAGGCAAGAAACGAAATCATTTTGCGCGCCGCTTCCACCTTTGTCAACGCACGCCGGCAAGAGTGCGCGGCCGGCTGTAGCGGTTCAGCGCTTGACGCTCTCGCGCCGAAGCGGTGCTATAATCCGCGCAACGCGGGGGACCGGCCTAAGGCACCGCGATTTCGAGCTTTTTTCAATAGGGTTCCATCTAGGGAAATCCAGCACCGCTTGACAATTCTCGCAGGGAGGAAACCATGGGAGATATATCGGGTCCATTGGCCTACCTGTTACTTTCCTGGGGGGTGATCACCACCGCACTGGTCGTCCTGTTGGTCTACCGGGTTACGCTATCGAACAAAGAGGACGATCGGCTTTACCTGAACAAAGCCGAAGTGGAAATGATGGGCAGCGATCAGGCGGCGGTGATTACCAAGTTAAATCGTCTGGGCAAACCGATCTGGGCTCTGGCGATACTTTCCGGAATATTGTTGCTGGCGAGCGCGAGCCTGTGGGTGTGGATAGGGTTCAATACCCAATAACTCGTTCGCCGGCTAAGCGATCGGGCGCCCAAGCGCCTCTGGCCTTATTTGCCGGCGGCCGCCACCGAACTGGTAGCGTCACTAGCTTTGGGCGCTGAAGAAGTTTGGGCAGGTGGTTGATCGGTGGGTATCGCCGAAGTGTGATTGAGCACGATCAGCCAGGCGCCGGCCCGCTTCTGCAGCACCAATGAGGTATGGCCATAGGCTTGGACCGTTGTGCCATCCACGATTCCAACGTACTGCCACTGATAGGTGGCCCAAGCCGTATCGCCCATCACTTTGATGTACGAATTGGTCCGCTCCAGACGCGACCCCGATGAGCGAGCAATCTGCGCCTGGTAGGCGCGCGCGTAATTCTCCCAGCCCATCAGCGGCGGCTCCCAGCCCCCGCTAATCACGACCACGTCGTCGGCATAGAATTTTCGCATTCCATCGGCGTCGCCGGCCTGCCATGCACCGAGCATCTGCGTGACCTGCAGGTCGATGGCGGCATTATCGGGCAACAAGGAGCCGCCCGTGACGTCATTCCCCTGGTCTTTGCCTTTTTTGTTTTTTTGATTCTGGGCGTGTGCAAAGCCCGTGCAGCACAGCATCGCCACGACGACCAGGATCGTTATGCGCCACGCGCCAGTTAGGCGACTCCCGGCGTGAACACCGCTCGGTCGCCCGGCCGCGCGGCATTCGCTGGAGTTACTCTCAAGGTGTGATGATTCGCGCATCTGCCCTCCACTCTTCTCGAACGTCGAAGATAGCAGAACGAGAACGGGCAGCGAGGACCATCCGGCGGGGAGTTGACTAATCGTTCACCCGCGCGATTTCACAGAGATCGGGCTGCGCGGAAACCGTAGTCCGCGTACTTGAATTCAGGAGGTATGCTGGACCTGGCCGCGCATCGGGACACCTTAATGTGGTGACGCCAGGCGCCGCCCCGCGAAGCGCGCCGGCTGCCTCGTTCCGGCCCTTGCGGATTCCGCTCAGGACTGCGCTCATAGTAATTGGCGTCGTACCAATCGGCACACCATTCGTGCACGTTATCGCCCATATTAAACAGCCCGTACGGATTGGGCGCATAGAGTCCCACGATCTCCGGGCCCGTCTTCCAACGGCTCCCGTAATCGGGCAGGGCTGCGGGCGGCGTATTCCCCCAACTATAAGGTTGTCCTTCCACGCCTCCGCGCGCCGCGCGCTCCCATTCCGCTTCGGTAGGAAGCCGATATTGCCGGCCGGAGATTCCGCTCAGCCAATCGCAAAAGGCCACCGCATCGAACCACGACGGGCCCACAACCGGCTGCCGCGGCTCCTGAAAATTGTGGTCGTCCCAGAAGGCCGGCGCGTCCCGCCCCGTTTCGCGGATGAATTGAGCGTACTCGGCCCGAGTGACTTGATAGATTCCCAGCTCGAAACGATCAACCCACACCCGATGCTCTGGCTTTTCGTCATCGCGCCCGCTTTCGCAGCCCATCGCGAACCAGCCCTCGGGGATCATCGCCATGGCGGGTTCGCCGATCGGCGAAATCGCCTCGGGCTCGTGGGGCTCGAATCGGGGCTCCGCCTCGAACATTGTTCAATTCCTATTTTCGGGATTGCGACTTAACTTCACGGAAATTTCGTTCTGAATAACGAGCATAGCAGACTCCAATCGGCAAAACGCCGAGCCTGCGATACCATCGCACTATGGTGATCCTGGGAGTAATCCTGCTGGCGTGCACGATTACCATACTGACGACCGAATTTCTCCGTCGGCGCGCCCATCCCCTCCCGGCTTATGGCTGGATCGGGCTGGTCTCCTTATTGATCGCCGAGGGGCTGATGTTCCGCGGCATTGAACCCGTGGCTACCTTCTTCACGCCGATCGCCTGGACCGCCTATGCCCTCATCGCCGACGCCGCGGTTTTTGCCATCCGCGGCCACTCTCGCCTGCGCGACGCGCCCGGCCAATTCGCGCGCCTGGCTCTGCTTTCAATTCCCCTTTGGCTGATCTTCGAGGCTTATAACCTGCGGCTGGCCAACTGGACTTACGTCGGCGGATGGCAGCTATCGCTCCCGGTACGCTGGTTTGCATACAGTTGGGCCTTTGCCACGATCTGGCCGGGAATTTTTCTCACCGCCGATCTGGTGGAATCTTTCGGCTGGTGGGATCGTCCTTCGCGACCGATCTTCTTCTCGCGTACAGTGCAGAACGCCTTCATGGCCGCCGGCGCGGTGTTGCTCATGGTGCCGGTGCTGCTGCCGGCCCGGATGGGCTCCTACCTTTTCGGCGCGGTATGGGCTGGGTTCATTTTTCTCCTCGATCCTATCAACTTTCGCCTGGGACTGCCTTCCTTGGAAGGCGATCTGGCTTCGGGGCGATCGGGGCGTTTCTTTTCCTTTCTCATTTCCGGCTGGGTATGTGGGTGGCTTTGGGAGTTTTGGAACTTCTGGGCTGCCGCCAAGTGGCATTATATTTTCCCGATCATGCAGGGGAGCAAGATCTTCGAGATGCCCGCGCTGGGCTTTGCCGGTTTTCCGCCCTTTGCGCTGGAATGCCTGGTGATGTATTACTTCGCCGCTTGGCTTCTCGGATGGGAAAAGCAATTACCAACCCAAACGATCTCGCCAACACGAGAGATACATGCCCCGAGCGCCCCGCTGACGTCCCGGCCCTTTGCCATTGTTCCGTGGATCTTGCTGGCCGCTTTGCTCTGCCCGCAGCTCGCACATGCATCTTCACTCAATTTGCCGGAGGCAGCGCGGCACGGGCTTGATCTGCTCTATTCAGGCCGCGCCGACGAGGCCATGCCTCTGTTCCGCCAAGTGCAAGCAGCTGATCCCGAGGCCCCGCTTGGTTATCTCCTGGAGGCCGAAGCGCGCTGGTGGCAAATCTATTGCGAAGCCTGCGAGGTCAAGTGGAACACCATCGATGCCTGGGACCGCCCGCGCATCGCCGCCGATAAAGAATACCTGGATCTCGCGGATAGAACGATCGCCATCGCCGAATCGCGCATCGCGCAAGGCGATTCGGCCGAAATGCAGCTCTACGCCGAAATGGGCTGGATGCTGCGGGCAAGATTCCTTGGATTACGCGGCGACCACCTCGGCACTGCTCGCGCCGGCGTGAATGCGCGGGCGCATGCTTTGCGCTGCCTGCAACTCGATCCGCAAATGGCGGACGCCTACACCGGCCTTGGCCTCTACAACTATTACGCCGATACGCTTTCGCCTATGGCGCGCCTCTTGCGCTTTCTGATGCGCATTCCCGGCGGCTCGAAACAAGAAGGCATCCGCCAACTCCAAATCGCCATCGATAAAGGCGATGTCCTGCGCGTGGAGGCACGATTTTATCTGGGCAAGAATTTGCGCACGTTCGATCTGGATTATGCGCGATCGCTGGAGGTCTTCACCCCCCTTACGGACCAATTCCCCGGCAATCCTATCTTTCAGCTCATTCGAGGCGACATTCTGGGGAAACTCGGGCGCGCAGAGCAGGCTGCCGCCAGCTTTCGCCAAGCCGAGCAATTGTCAACGGGCCAGACGCTTTGCGACCGGCACATGCGGGCCCTGGCCGGGCGATCGGCCACCGCTTTTGCGGGAATCAACACCGACCATTAGGCCTCGCGGCAGCTTTCCATGGCTTTGATTGCTATACTTCGGGATCTGTATCGGCGGTCGGTGTCGCAACAGGACTAAGCAACAGGGCTGTTGCGGTGAGCATCCTAATCGGCATTCAGAAAGTCTCGGGCATGCGCATTTGACTTGGCTCTACCTGAGTGGTATCAGAAAGAATTCACTTGCCGGGAGATCCCGAAGTATCTTGAAAGTCCGCACCCCGCTGAGAGCATGGCTCTACCCGCGCCTCCCTGAATTCGCTCCCAGAGTTGTCCGCTGGGAGCGCGGCAAACGACATTCGCGCCGGTTCTCGGGTTTCCTCGGCATGGCCTGCTTATGCGGTCTGGCGGGGTTGCTCGGCGGCTGCGATCAGTACAATCCCTACCTCGGCGCCACGCCCACGGTCAGTTCGGAGATTACGTCGATCACCCCCAGCGGCGCGACGGCGCCGGTGAGCCAAGACATTCTCTTGACCGTTAACGGCGCCGGATTTGTCGCCGGCTCCAACGTTACGTGGAACAGCTCCGGCAGCGCCAGCGTACAACTCGTGTCGAATTTCATCAGCGCCGCTGAAATGCAAGCCAATCTACCGCGGTCTCTGGTTACCACCCCAGGAACCTTTTTCGTGGGCGTGATCGCACCCGGGCCCACGAGCGGCAACAACGCCGGAAACAATATCTCCAACTTCGTGCCCTTTTGTGTCTACCCCACGTCGGACTGTCCTTCAGTTGGGTCGAACGCGGAGAGCGCCGGCGCCTCTGCCAAGCTCTCCATCGCTCGGCTTTCCGTGCTGATCCAATCGGGTCCCCGCTATCAAGCCGTGGAGGCGGATTCCGCTGATGGGTCCGATGAAACCGGAGGCGGCATCGCCAAGATTTTCCTGCGCGACACCTGCCTCAGGGCCCCCGCCAATTGCGCCCCGCAGATCTTCCCGGTTTCCGTGGGATGGAATGGGGCCGATCCCAATGGCCCCAGCAGTGCGCCTTCGGTTAGCGCCGATGGACGGTTTGTCGTGTTCGCTTCCGCGGCCAACAATTTGGTGAAGGGCGACACCAACGGCCGGAGCGACATTTTTCTGCGCGATACATGCATCGGTTCGGCATCCACCTGCGTGCCCGCCACCGTCCGCCTCTCTCTCGATCCGGGCGGCGACGAGGCCAATGGCCCTAGCTCGTCTCCAGTCATCAGCCCCGACGGGCGCTTCGTGGCATTCAACTCGTCTGCCACCAATCTAGTCCCGCAGCTCACCGACTCTCTTCCGGCGGGGGTCGCTCGGCCTCTCTTCCTGCGAGACACCTGTTTCGGGGCGGCCGCGGCGTGCGTGCCCAATACTTCCCTCGTAATTTCAGCAGCCCCGGCGCAAAAATAGAGCAGCGCCGGGCTGAAATCGCTTCCCTGCTTCCCTGAGAAAATTTATTCGTTGAATTTAGCTGTTGTTACGGGCAGCCTTTTCCTGGTCGAAGGCGTGATAGGAAGAGCGCACCAACGGGCCGGATTCCACGTGACGAAAACCCATCTCCTGCCCCATCCGCTTGTACTCCGCAAATTCCCGCGGATGCACAAACCGCACCACAGGCAGATGTTCCTTCGTCGGCTGCAAATATTGGCCGAGCGTCAGGATATCGGTTCCCTGTGCCACAAGGTCACTCATAGCTTGGAGCACCTCGTCGCGCTCCTCGCCGAGGCCTAACATCATGCCGGTCTTTACCGGCATCTCCGGCGCCCGCTCCTTGGCTTGGCGCAGCAGGTCCAGGGAGCGCCCGTAAATGGCGCCCGGCCGCACCTGCCGATAGAGCCGCGGAACGGTCTCCACGTTGTGATTGAGAACGTCGGGCCGTGCCCCGACAACAGTTTCCAAGGCCGCGCGACTTCCCCGAAAATCGGGAATGAGAACTTCCACCTTGCATTCCGGAACCAGCGAACGAATGGCCGCGATGGTCCGCGCAAAAATGCTGGCCCCGCCGTCCGGCTGGTCGTCGCGATTCACGGACGTCACCACCGCGTATTTCAGATTCATCAACTCCACAGCCCGCGCCACCCGCTCCGGCTCGGCTTCATCTGGCGGGCCCGCGGGCCTGCCCGAGGTCACCGCGCAAAATCCGCACGCGCGGGTGCACACATCCCCCAAAATCATGAAGGTGGCGGTGCGGTGTTCCCAGCACTCCCCTTGATTCGGGCATCGCGCGCTCTCGCACACCGTGTGCAGTTCGAGTCCGCGCATGATGCGTTTCAATTCTTGAAAATTCTCGCCGCCGAAGAAGCGTACCCTCAGCCAAGCCGGGCGCGGATGCCGCCCTGCCGCCGGAAAACTGTCCCCGCACTGTGGGGTGCTCGTCTCGCGCTCAGGAAATTGTGGATCGGGAAGAATGTGGAAGGGCGATGCCATGATTAAGCTCTGTCAATTTTACGCTGTCACCATCGGTAGTCACAAGCCACGCGCCTCGGCAATGGGCAGGAATGACCAAGCATAGCGTTTTTCAGGCAATCGCGTCCGGCGTACCACAGCGAAACGGCGCTTTGTGGTGCGTTTACCACATCAAAGCCGTATTACCTTTGTAATCACATGAATATAAATGCCTTGCAATCCAACCAAAAGGATTGTGAAATGCTCCAAGAGCCTATATGGCAACGCAGACGACCATAGAGCGCCCCGTCGAAACCTCCGGAATCGGTCTTCATACCGCCGTCGCTGGCCGGGTTCGTCTGATGCCCGCGCCGCCAGACACTGGCATCGTGTTCCGCCGCGTCGATCTCGACAACTTTGAAATCGAGGCTCATGGCCGGAACGTGGCCCGCGTGAGCTACGCTACCAGCCTGATGAAAAAAGGCGTGCTCCTTTCCACCACGGAGCACCTTCTCGCGGCTCTTTATGCCTGCGGGATCGACAACGTGTACATCGACATTGATGCCATCGAGGTCCCCATACTCGATGGTTCGTCGCAGCCGTTCATCGAGATGCTGGCGCGGGCCGGCGTTCGCCGCCAGCGCCGCCGCCGGCGCTACCTGAAAGTCCTGCGCCAGCTCGAAATCTCCGACGGCGATCGTTACATTGGCATCTATCCCTGCGACGAATTCCGAGTGCATTGCCTGGTGGACTATTCCCATCCCATGATCGGCCGGCAGGAGATCGAGATGGCGGTCAATCGCGAAACCTTCAGCGAGAGGCTGGCCCGGGCGCGCACGTTCGGCTTCGTCGACGAACTGGAAAAGCTTCGCGCCGTCGATCTGATCCGCGGAGGCTCGCTCGAAAACGCGATTGTCCTGACGCGCGAGGGCATTATGAACAGCGAGCTGCGTTACCCCGACGAATTCGGCCGCCACAAGACCTTGGACTTGATCGGCGACCTGGCCTTGCTGGGACGGCCCTTGCTGGCGCGCGTGGTGGCCCACAAGGCCGGTCACGCCCTGCATACCCAATTGGTGACCCGCCTTCTCGCGGATAAGTCCCTTTGGACCCAACTGACTCTTACCATGCCGCAGCAAGAGCCTGTGTCGTCCGACGGCCTGTCGGCCATTCCCGCCTAGCCAAAGCCCTTAGGTTGGCGATCGACGATCGCACCCAGTTTTTAAGAACACATCTTTCTCTTTTTTCTGTCACATTTTCTGCTAAAAAGAATCCAACCAACGGAGCATACTCGACGAACCATGCCTCTGCCCGATTGCGCCATTGTCATTCTTGCCGCCGGCAAGGGAACACGCCTCAAGTCTTCGCGCGCCAAGGTCTTGCATCGCGCCGGCGGCCTTTCTCTAATTGAACACGTGGTGCGGGCCTGCCAGCGCCTCAAGCCGCGCGCGATCGTCGCCGTAGTGGGTCACCGCGCCGAGGACGTCTCCGCCGTTCTCAAGCCTTTAGGTGTGCAGATCGTCATTCAGGAGCCGCAGCGCGGAACCGGCCACGCCCTGCTGATGGCCCGTCGCGCGCTTGGCAGCCGCACCAAATATGCCCTTGTTCTGCCGGGCGACGCGCCCCTGGTCCGTGGCGAAACACTGGCGGAAATGGCTCGCATGCATCGGCAGAGCCTCTCGGCCGCCACTATCCTCTCCGCCTTCCTGGAACGGCCGCAGGGGTATGGCCGCATACTTCGGCGCGACGAGGGCACGGTCGAAGCCATCGTCGAGGATTCCGCGCTTACCGACGATCAGCGCGCCATCAACGAAATCAACTCCAGCATCTACGCCTTCACGCTCGCCAAGCTCTGGCCCTGCCTGGCGCGGCTGCGACCCGACAACATCCATCGCGAACTGTATCTCACCGACGCCATCGCCATGCTGCGCTCCCAAGGCGAGTCCGTTGGCGCTCTGGTTGCAGCCGACACCGAGGAGGTCCTGGGCTGCAATACGCGAGCGGATTTGGCCGCGGTCGATGAGGTTTTCCGCCGCCGCAAGCGCGCCCAACTCATGGACGCCGGCGTAAGCATGCTGATGCCGGAATCGATATTGATCGACGCCGATGTCGCCGTCGGCCCGGATACTTTGCTCGAGCCCGGAGTGCAGTTGCTTGGGAAATCGCGTATTGGGGCGGCCTGCACGATCCGCACGGGCAGCATCCTGAACGATGTCACCATGGCAGACGGCGTCCTTGTCCGTCCTTACTCCGTAATCAATTCGAGCCATCTCGCGGCGGAGACGGAAATCGGGCCGTTCGCACACCTGCGCACCGCCGTGCGCATGCTTGATCGCGCGCATGTGGGCAATTTCGTCGAACTCAAGAACACCGTCCTGGGAGAAGGCACCAAGGCCATGCACCTCAGCTATCTGGGCGACGCGCACATCGGCGGGGGAACCAACGTCGGAGCGGGGACAATTACCTGCAATTACGATGGCGTGAAAAAGAATCCGACGACGATCGGCCGCCGCGTCTTCATCGGAACCGACACCGCTCTTGTCGCCCCCGTGAAGGTCGGGGACGGCGCCTACATCGCCGCGGGATCGGTGATCACCAAAAACGTCCCGGCAGACGCCTTGGCGATTGCTAGGGGGCACCAGGTGAATAAGCTAGGCTGGGCGGCCAAGCGCCGCCGGGCGACGGCCGCAACCGTGAAGGACAAGCCTGCCGCGAAGCATTCCCAGACCCGCTCGGCGCGCGTATCGCGTGGCAAAGTTGCCGCCGCGGCCAAGCGAGCCCGCCGCACCCGCAAGCGCTCCCACCGCTGAGCCGCAGAGTGTGCGCGCTGGTTATTCCCATCCCGCAATCGAGAAATCTTCCAGGGACCGGCCAAAAGCCCTTCGCACTCGCGCACGAACTGCTATACTATTTGCTCCCCAGGAGCTGCGGCGTAATGAAAATTGGTGTTGTCGTATTCCCCGGATCAAACTGCGATCACGATGCCCTGTATGCCGCCACCGAAGTCCTCCACCAGCCCGCTGAATTCATCTGGCACCAATCGCAGGATCTCGCCGGCTTCGACGCCGTCATTTTGCCCGGCGGATTCTCTTACGGCGACTACCTGCGCACCGGCGCCATCGCCCGTTTTTCGCCGGTGATGAATGCCATCGCGCGATTCGCGCGCTCGGGCGGTCTGGTGCTCGGAATTTGTAATGGCTTTCAGATTCTCTGTGAAGCCGGGCTTCTGCCCGGGGCTTTGATGCGCAACAAGGGACTGCGCTTCATCTGCCGCCACGTGCACGTTCGCGTGGAAACGACAGCCACGCCTTTCACCTCGGCCGGGCGCGCCGGCCAGGTGCTGCGCCTTCCCATTGCCCATGCCGAGGGAAATTACTTCTGCGACGCGGCCACGCTCGCCAATCTCAAAGCGCACAACCAGATTGTCTTTCGCTACTGCTCTCCCGACGGCGGCATCGAGCCCGGCGCGAACCCCAACGGCTCGCTGGACTCCATCGCCGGCATCTGCAATCGCGAACGCAATATCCTGGGAATGATGCCGCATCCGGAGCGAGCCGTGGAAGCAGAGCTCGGATCGACGGACGGCCTAGTCGTTTTTCGCTCGCTGGTACAATCCATAGGGCGGCAACCCGCCGCTGCCGCGAGTTAGACCTTTGTCGCAGGCGGCACACATGCCCTCCATGCCGGCAACGAAAATCAAGATGACACCCGAGATCGTCGCCGAGCACGGCCTTACGCCCGAAGAATACGCGCGCATCGAGAAAATTCTCGGCCGCGAACCCAACTTCACCGAACTGGGCGTCTTCAGCGTGATGTGGAGCGAGCACTGCTCCTACAAATCGAGCCGGATTCATCTCCGCCGCCTGCCTACGAAAGCTCCGCAGGTTCTGCAGGGCCCGGGCGAAAATGCCGGCGTGGTTGACGTTGGCGACGGCCTGGCCGCGGTCTTCAAGATGGAATCGCACAATCATCCCAGCTACGTGGAGCCTTTTCAGGGCGCGGCCACGGGCGTGGGCGGAATCCTGCGCGACGTGTTTACCATGGGAGCGCGGCCGATTGCCGTTCTGGATTCGCTTCGTTTCGGCGCCATTACCGGCGCGAATGGCGAAGCGCCTGAGGCCATCGCCCGCAATCGCCGACTGGTGGATGGCGTGGTTCGCGGCATATCCTTTTACGGCAATTGCTTCGGCGTGCCCACGGTCGGGGGCGAAGTGGAGTTCGAGCCTGGTTATGCCGGCAATCCGCTGGTCAACGTCCTGGCCCTGGGGATCGCTCCGAAAAATCAGCTGTTCTTCGCCCGCGCTCGCGGCGAAGGCAATCCGGTCATCTACGTCGGCGCCAAGACCGGGCGCGACGGCATTCACGGCGCCTCTCTGCTGGCCTCCGCGGAGTTCACAGAGGAGTCGCAGCGGAAGCGGCCCAACGTCCAAGTCGGCGATCCCTTTCTCGAGAAGCTCCTGCTCGAGGCCTGTCTCGAAGCCATGGCCACAGGAGCAATCGTCGGAATTCAAGATATGGGCGCTGCCGGGCTCACCAGTTCCTCCTGCGAGATGGCCTCGCGCGGCGGCGTGGGAATTGAAATCGAGCTGGATCGCGTGCCGCAGCGTGAAACGGGCATGACTGCGTACGAAATTTTGCTCAGCGAATCGCAGGAACGCATGCTGCTCGTCGCCGAGCGCGGCCGCGAAACCGAAGTCCTGGGCGTCTTCCGCAAATGGGGACTCGACGCCGTTGAGATCGGCCGGGTCACCTCCGGCGGCATGCTGCGCGTTTTGCAACACGGGCACATCGCCGCGGAGATTCCTGCTGACGCGCTAGCCGAGCAGGCGCCTGTCTACCAGCGCCCGATCGCAGCGCCAAAGGCCTCGCTCGCGCGCGAAATTTTCTTCCAACTCACCCCCGCCGGCGCCGATCTCACGGCGAATTTCCGAAAATTGCTTGCTGCTCCTGCCATCGCGTCAAAGCGCTGGATCTTCGAGCAGTACGATCATATGGTGCGCACCAACACCACCGTCGTACCCGGGGCCGCCGATGCGGCCGTCGTTCGCTTGAAAGGCACGCATCGCGCTCTCGCACTCGCCACGGACGGCAAGGGCCGCTGGTGCTCGCTTGATCCTCGGGCCGGGGCCATGCACGCGGTCGCCGAGGCGGCGCGAAACGTGGCCGCAGTGGGGGCCCGCCCCTCGGCGGCGACCAACTGCCTGAATTTTGGCAATCCCGAGAAGCCCGAGGTCATGTGGCAGTTCAGCGAAGCTGTGGACGGAATGGCCGAAGCGTGCCGCGCTCTGGCCATCCCCATCACCGGCGGCAACGTCAGCTTCTATAACGACACACTGGGCAAGTCCATCGATCCCACCCCCATTGTTGGCGTGCTCGGCGTTCTCGAAAAAGCGGACGCGGCGTTGACCATGGCTTTCCGCAACGAGGGCGACGACATTGTTTTGCTCGATGGCCGCGGCGCGCTCCCCTCCGCGGCTAGTCAGGGTTCCAGTGGCGGAGCGCGCGAGGCCCTGCGCGAATTCTCATCCTCCGAATATGCGCGTACTGTCGCCGGCCGGGCCGGGGGCGTTCCGCCCGCCATCGATCTCGCGGCCGAGTCGCGCTTGATCGAAGCGCTCGTGGCGCTCGCCGCCGAAGGTATTCTCTCTTCGGCGCATGACGTCAGCGATGGAGGAATCGCCGTGACGCTGGCCGAATGCGGTTTTGCCTCGAAAGGCCTTGCCGCCGAAGCTTCCTGGCAAATCGATGAGGCCGACGAACTGGCTCTTTTTGCCGAAACTGGCGCGCGCGCCATTGTCTCTTTGCCACAAGCCTCACTTGCCCGGTTACTGGCCCTTGCGGCAAAATATAGTGTTAGCGCGACCCAGATGGGCCGCGTCACGCGCGGGCAGTTTCAGCTCACACACAATGGCGCCACGGTAGTACGGGACAACTCCGCCGCACTCGGCGAAATCTGGAGCGGCGCAATCGAGCAGTCAATTCTCGGCGAACACGCATCCAAACAAGCATGAACCATCTTCACGACGATCGGTTCCACGATTACTGCGGTGTCGCCGGCATCTTCGGCCATGCCGAAGCCGCCAAGCTTGCCTATCTGGGACTTTACGCCCTGCAGCACCGAGGACAGGAATCGGCCGGCATCGTCTCTTCCGATGGCGCCAAACTTCATATTGAAAAGGGTATGGGCTTGGTGCAGGAGATCTTCCAGCCGCAGGTGCTGTCGCGCCTGCCCGGCGCCGCGGCCGTGGGACACACCCGCTATTCCACCGCCGGCGATACTTCGCTTACCAACGCGCAGCCCATCGTGATCGATTGCAATAAGGGCAAGCTGGCCCTGGCGCACAACGGGAATCTCACCAATGCCGCCAAGTTGCGCCGCTCTCTCGAACACCGCGGCTCCATTTTCCAGACCACCAGCGATACCGAAGTGATCGTCCACCTGGTGGCTCGCAGCGCGGCCCATAATCTTCAGGGCGCGCTCGGCGACGCCCTGAATCAAGTCGAAGGCGCCTATTCGCTGCTGGTGCTAACGCGCGATGAACTTTACGCCATCCGCGATCCGCGCGGCTTTCGCCCGCTCTCGCTGGGCCGCCTGGGCGACGCCTGGCTGGTGGCTTCCGAAACCACGGCTTTCGATCTAATCGGGGCTCAATACGTCCGTGAAATCGAACCCGGCGAACTGGTGCGCATCTCTCGCAGCGGCGTTGAATCGCTGTGTTTCACCTCGCCCAAGCAGCATCAGTTTTGCGTCTTCGAGCACGTCTATTTCTCGCGTCCCGACAGTATGGTGTTCGGCCGTCCGGTGGACCGCAGCCGGGAGATGATGGGCCGGCTTCTGGCGCGTGAAAAGCCCGCCGACGCCGATCTCGTCGTGCCGGTGCCGGATTCCGGCGTGCCCGCGGCGATCGGCTATGCGCTCGAATCCGGGTTGCCTTTTCGAATGGGGCTGATCCGGAATCACTATATCGGGCGCACGTTCATCGAGCCCGAGCAGTCGATCCGCGACTTTGGCGTCAAACTGAAGCTCAATCCTGTGCGTGCCCTGCTGGAAGGCAAGCGCGTGGTTCTGGTGGACGACTCCATCGTCCGCGGCACCACCAGCCGCAAGATTGTGCGCATGATGCGCGAGGCCGGCGCCACCGAAGTGCACATGCGCATCAGTTGCCCGCCCACGATCTCGCCCTGCTATTACGGCGTCGATACGCCCACGCGCGAGGAGTTGCTGGCCGCGGACGCTTCCGTCATCCGGCCGCACCTTCCCGAAGGCGGACGCCCCGATCTTTCTGGCCCCGGGCGAACGCTCGAAGAGATTCGCCTCTTCCTCGATGCCGATTCGGTGGGCTATCTTTCCCTGGAAAGCCTGCGCCGGGCCGTCGGAGACACGAACGGCAGCTTCTGCACTTCCTGCTACACGGGCTCTTATGTCCGCGAAAACGTGCAGCTTGAAGTGGCTGTTCCGGCCGGCTCTTCCGTCCCTGAATCCGACGGGCCCCCGATGGCAAGCTCGAGCGGAAGGAAAGAACCATGAGCGACGGCCCCAGCGGCATTGGACCGGTAAGCAATCCCTCCGCTGAATCGGCATTGCCCGCTTCCGGAGCTGCGCCGTCCGCGAGCGCACCGAGCAGAAGCAAATCGCCCACGCTGCGCGACCACTTGGTTCGCGAGTTGCTTTCCTGGGTCTGGGTGGCGCTGGCATTTTTCCTGATCACCGGCACCATGGTGCAAGCCCGCGTGATCCCCTCGGCTTCCATGGAGGGTACGCTGCTGATCGGCGACCACCTGCTCATGAGCCGCTTCGGCTATGACATTGGCCTGCCTTTCACGCGCTATCACATCCGTCTCTGGCGCGAGCCGCACCGCCAGCAGGTGGTGATCTTTCAGGCGCCGATCCCCGGCCACGAAGAAGATTTCATCAAGCGGCTGATTGGAATGCCCGGCGATACGGTCGAAGTCCGCCAGGGACGAGTCTTCGTCAATGGACAAGCCCTCAGCGAGCCCTATCGGCACGATCCGCCGAATCCGCTGGATAATTTCGGGCCGGTGACTATTCCCGAGCGCCACTACTTCGTGATGGGAGATAATCGCGAAGACTCCTGGGATAGCCGCGACTGGGGCTTTGTCCCGGAATCCAACATCATCGGCACTCCCGTATTTATTTACATGTCCGTGCAAGCGAATGAAGATGCCTGGCAACCGGGCCAGGTGCGCGAACGGATCTACGCGTACACCAATGCTTTGCTGCACCCGCGCCTGGTGCGTTGGCGGCGCCTCCTGAAGACGTTCTGACCGGCGCTATGATCCCAAGCGAAGTGCGTCTGGCCGCGCCGCGCGCCCCCTTTCAGGAACCGGGGTTCCTAATTTGTACTGCGCTATTCGCTCGCCTGGGAATTTTGCAGTATCCTTCGAGACATAAAGCGTTAGACTGTCGCCCGCGTTTCCGGAGATAGGCCGAACAAGCTATGCGCTATGCCGATGCCGGCGTGGATATCTCTCGCGCCGAACAAGCCAAGGAACGAATCCGCCGCATGGCCACGCGCACGTTTACGCGCGGCGTGGTGGGCGGCATCGGCGCCTTCGGGGGCCTCTTCGCCCTGGACGTGAAACGCTGGCGGGAGCCGGTCCTCGTTTCCAGCACTGACGGCGTGGGCACCAAGCTCAAAATCGCCGCGGCCATGGGCATTCACTCAACCGTGGGCGGTGATCTCGTGAATCATTGCGTGAACGACATTCTCACCCAGGGCGCCGAGCCGCTGTTTTTTCTCGATTATCTGGCCCTGGGCCGCATGGATCCCGACGTCGTCGAACAACTGGTCGACGGCATCACCCGCGCCTGCCATCAAGCCGACTGCGCCTTGGTGGGGGGAGAAACAGCCGAACTGCCGGACACTTACGCGGCCGGCGAATACGATCTGGCCGGGTTCATCGTCGGCGTCGTGGAACGCAGCCGGATCATGAAGACCAGCGCCGTCCACGCCGGGGATATTCTGGTGGCCTTGCCCTCGCTGGGATTGCATACCAACGGTTACTCGCTGGCGCGCAAATTAGTGTTCGAAACCGCCGGGCTGGCCGCCGACGCCTACGTCGCGGAGATCGCCAACAAGATCGGCGCGGAACTGCTGATGCCGCACCGTTGCTATTGGCCGATGCTCAAAAACATCGTGGCCCAGGGCCTCGTCACCGGAATCGCTCACATCACCGGCGGCGGGATTCCCGGCAACCTGCCGCGCGTGCTGCCGCGCAGCACGCAGGCCGTTGTGGAGCTGGGCTCCTGGCCCGTTCTGCCGATCTTTTCTTATCTTGCCAAGCTCGGCCAAATCGAGCGCGATGAGCTCCTGCGCACCTTCAATCTCGGCGTGGGCATGGTTCTGATCGTTCCGCCCGCCAATTTCCGCGCGGTCGAAACCGAACTCAAACGCAGGCGGGAGAAGTACTACCGCATCGGCGAAATCCGCAACGCCGATTCGCGCAAAGCGCCCATCGCCTTCACCGGCTCCTTGCCCATTTAGCCCGCCGATGCTCACTATCCGCCCCGCAACGATCGATGACGCAGCCCTGCTTGCCAGCCTGATCCTGGAGCTTGCCGAATATGAGCACCTTGCCGAAGAAGCCGGCGTCAACGCCGAGGCCATTGCTCGCGACGGCTTCGGTCCCCGCCCGAAATTCCGGGCGGTGATCGCCGAACTGGACGGGCAAGTGGCCGGATATGCCGTTTTTTTTGAGTTCTACTCCACGTTCCAGGCGCGCGCGGGTCTTTTTGTCGACGATATCTTCGTCCGGCCGCAGTTCCGCAAAAAGGGCATCGGGCGCGCTTTGCTCGCGCATGTCGCGCGAATCGCCTGGCAGGAGGGCTACTTCTGCATGCGCTGGGAAGTGCTCGACTGGAACACTCCGGCGATCGAATTTTACAAGCGCCTTGGCGCCGAGTTCCTGGACGAGTGGAAAGCCGTCATGCTGATCGGCGACGCGCTGGAATCCGTAGCCGAATCCGCAAAATAACTGCTTCGCTGATCAGCAGTCGGATTGAGCAAAGCGAAGCCGTATCTGCCGCTGGGAGAAGCCTCCGGTCGCCTATACTATAGCGCGTGACCGAGCTGGCCAAATCGCCGTCGGATGCTCCCGACCAGCACGCCGGCGTCTACGATTCCAGGCCCAAACAGCTTTCCGCTTTCCGTCGCGCCCAAGTCCCGATTATTTCGGCCACGGCCTACGGCTTCGCTCGCGCCATCGGGCCCACCTTGCGCTATGAAGTCCTGGGATGGCAGCACATCGATCGCGTGCACAGCCAGAACCGCCGCTGTGTTTATTCTTTTTGGCACCAGACGATTTTCCTGGCGATGTGGTGGTGGCGTCATCGCGGCGTAGTGGCCATGACCAGCGCGAATTTCGATGGGCAAATCCTGGGGCGCGCGCTCGCGCGCCTGGGCTTTGGCACCGTGCACGGCAGCTCCTCCCGCGGCGGATTGGGCGGCCTTTCCGTTCTCGCCAGGCAGCTTGGGCAAGGCCACGACGCCGCCTTCGCGGCCGACGGTCCCCGAGGTCCGCGTTATATCGCCAAGCCCGGCCCGGTGATTCTGGCGCGCAAGAGCCGCTGCCCGATCGTGGCCTTCCATCTTTTTGCCGAACACGCGCACATTTTTGAGAAAGCCTGGGACCGCTTTCAGCTGCCCCATCCTTTCTCCCGAGTGGTGCTGGTGATTGGCCGGCCCATCGAAGTGCCTGCGGAACCGGGTCGTCACACGATCGCCAGCAAGCAGGCTGACTTGCAAAGGATGCTCGAGCGTGTTCGGGAGACGGCGGAATCCTGGTTCACGCTGTCGCCCGCGGAGCAGGAGCGCCAGCGGGCCATCTGGAACGCCTGAGCCCCGCTCTGGAAGAGTTGTGGAACGCTAATCCGCGCGGGAGCCGGCCATGCGCTTGAGTCGATCGACCAAAATTTGCACTTGTTTCCTGGTGTAATCGAGCGAACCGGAACAGTCGATTTCCTCGTGGGCCAGCTTGCGCTTCTCTTCCGGCGTCATCTGCGCGGCGATGCGCTGCTGGGCTTGCTCGGACGACATGGAGCGTCCAAACGTGGGATTGGTCAACCGTTCCATCTGCTGCTCGCGCGTGCAGCTTACCAGAATCAGCCGATCCAGCCGCAGATGGTAACCGGATTCGATCAGCAGCGCCGCTTCCACCACAGCCACCCCGCGAGGATCGATGGCGGAGAGCCGCTCGAACTCCTTGTCGATATCGTCCAGAACCGCCGGATGCACGATAGCGTTCAGGGCCGCCAGTTTCTGCGCGTCGGCAAAGACCACGGCGGCCAATCGCGCGCGATCGATAGTTCCTTCGGGGGCAAAGACACCGGCGCCAAATTGCCGCCGGATCTCTTCGCACGCGGGCGTTCCGGGCAGGATCAAGGCGTGGGCCATTTGGTCCGCATTGATGATGTGGCAGCCGAGTTCGCGCATCATTTCAGCCACGGTGCTCTTTCCGCAGCCGATGCCGCCAGTCAGGCCGACGCGCAGCATCAATGCGTGGCGGCGGGCCTGACGGCCGTTGCCGGCGCGGGCCGCTGCGCGCGCCTGAGCCGCGCTGCTTTGATCGTATTGCTCATGAGTATGGCAATGGTGAGTGGTCCCACGCCGCCCGGGACGGGAGTGATGGCACCGGCAATTTCCGCGGCATCGGGGTGAACGTCGCCAACCAGCGCGGAGCCCTTTTCCTTGAACCGCTCCAAGCGCTGCGGAAACTTAGCGAAGAGCTGCGCCGCTTCGGCGCGATCGGTGATGCGGTTCACTCCCACGTCGATGACCGTCGCGCCGGGGGCAATCCAATCCGGCGCGACCATGGCCGGGCGGCCCATGGCCGCGACGATGAGATCGGCGCGGCGGGTGATTTGCGGCAACTCACGCGTTTTTGAATGGCAAATCGTGACCGTGGCATTCGCGTGTATCAGTAAGAGCGCCATCGGCTTGCCCACGATGTCGCTTCTGCCCAGCACCACCGCATTGACGCCCTCCAAAGGAATGCCGCTGCGCCGCAAAATTTCCATCACTCCCGAAGGCGTGCAGGCCACGAGACCCGGCTCTCCGCGCACCAGCCGTCCCAGGCTTACGGGATGAAACCCATCCACGTCTTTGGCTGGGTCCACGGACTCCAGAACGCGGCGCGAATCCACTTGGCGTGGCAAGGGCAATTGCACGAGTATGCCGTCGACGTCGTCGCGCCCATTCAGTTCAGCGACCAGCCGCAAGAGTTCCGCAGTCGAAACAGTCTCGTCAGGCGTAAGGAGCCAACTCTGCAGCCCAAGTTTTTCGCAGGCCGCGATCTTGCTTTTGACGTAAACCTCAGAGGCGGGATTATGACCCACCAGAACCGCGGCTAGGCCCGGCTGGATGCCGGAGGCCCGCAATTCCGCGATTTCCGGTTGCAACTCTGCGTAGATTTGATTGCGGATGGCGTTGCCGTCGAGGATACGCGCCGTCACCGTTGCTCCGGGGAGCGATCTTGAGAGCTTGCCAATCGATGATATCACACCGCAAAACTCCTTTGCGTTGAGCGACGTCGAGCAACGTTGATCTGCTTGGCGCGGGGAGTTCTTGTCGCCAAGATTGGGCGGCGGTGTATAGGATTAAGCCATGGGCCCTGGGAAATCGCGAAGAGTGGGCTTGGCGCGGGCATTGTCGAAGCTCGGTTATTGCTCGCGCTCGCAGGCCGAGGGCCTGATTCGGGCGGGCCACGTGCAACTCAATGGAATAGCCAAGCGCGATCCTGAGTCGCCGGTTCTTCTCGGCCGCGACCGAATTGAAGTGCAGGGCCAGTTAGTTCGCCCGGCGGAAAAGGTCTATTTGATGCTGAATAAGCCGCGCGGCCTGGTAACCACAGCTTCCGATGAAAAAGGGCGCGCGACGATCTACTCGAACCTCAGCAGCACGGTGCCGTGGGCTGCACCGGTAGGGCGTTTGGACAAGGCCAGCGAGGGATTGCTGTTGCTGACGAATGACCCGGAGTGGGCGGCGGCGGTAACGGCTCCGGAAAGCCATCTAGCGAAGCTCTATCACGTGCAAGTTTCGGGGCTGAGGAATGCCGCACTCACGGATGCGCTGGTAAAGGGCTTTCGCGTTTCCGGCGCGGGCTTTCTCAAGGTGAAAGAGGCGAGCGTATTACGGCAAGGAGACCGGAATACCTGGCTGGCGATCACTTTGGAGGAAGGAAAAAACCGTCACATTCGGCGCATGCTCGCACACCTAGGGGTCGAAGTGCTACGGCTGGTCCGTGTAGCCATCGGGCCGCTGGCGTTGGGCGATCTCGCGAAGGGCGCAACTCGCCCGCTTACGGCAGAAGAGAAATCGGCGCTGGATCGCGCCGTCGGCGCTTAGGATCCCACGAGGCTCGACCCGCCCGAGGGCAACGCGCTTGGCCGCTGCGCCGAGCCCGCCGCCGTCACCGCCTCGCTGAGAGCGGTTCGAAGATCGGCGCCGGTAGCAAAATGCGCCGGGTCTGCTTCGGATTTCTCGGCGAGCGCCTGCGTCCATTCGCTCGTTCCGAACTCCGCGTCGGCGGTCCGCTCCCAGACCTCCCTGTCTCGAAGTTGGTGAAACCAATATTCTGGAGCCGGCATCTCCTGGCCCACCCAGCGAACGCCCGCGGGGTAGATGAAATACGTGTCCCACGCAACGTGCTGCCGCCAGCCCAGACGACGAGCCATGGCTCGGCCGAGCTGATGACCGGGATCGTGAAATGCGAGTAATCGAGGATCGTTGATCGGCGACGCCGCGTCGCTCGCGGCCTCCAGCGTGTCGGTCTTCATCATATCGATGAACGTCCACGCCATCCGGAAGTCGGCCTTGAGCGCAAACAGCGGCTGAAGCGCCTCACGGGCGCCCCGAACGCAAAGCGCTCAAGTGGCCGACTGGATCACCAGAATGCGCACGTGGCTGGCTTCGCGCTCAAACCAGGCGCGTAGCGGATCGAGCCCGCCCTCAAGGCTTTGCAGGGGCGTCATCACATCGCGCTTATCCATGATAGGTTCCACACTCCTTGGCGCACGCCCGGCAAGCGTTCATGCATTCTACGCAGCAGGCGTGCTTGAATTTCGCGCACATCTCGGCGCAAGCCAGACAGGCTTGCTCGTGGGCGGCGCAGATAGCATCGGCATAGCGGCTTTGGCGGGACATCAGCGTCAAGCTGAGTGACGCGATATCAGCACAGTCGCGCGCCAACACGGCGCACTTTTCGCGCTCTCGATCGCCTGACGTACCGCACTCTGCGGCGCAACGCTCGCAGGCTTCGATACAGCGTACGGTGGTATCCATACAAGGCACAACGGCTTTCGTGGTCATCTTTCCCTCCCGACTATTCTCTAACGCGTCAGTTTCTCGCAAACTCAGACCGATCCTCGGTGACGCTTGTCACAACAGAATGTGCGGAACATTGCGGAATCGGGAACGCTGATTGGAGCCGATCGGCGGGAACGGCCACCTCGCTGGGTGTAGGATCTATTCCCTGGAGGACCTCGCCATGAAAACCAAGACCAAACTTTTGATCGTCGGCGCCGCGGCGGTTGCGGTGATCGCAGGAATGATCGCCCGAGCCTCTTACGGCCAGTTCGGCGGCTCAGGTTATACCAGTCCTCCAAAAAACGTGGTCATCACCATAGCCGGCAAACGGATTACGATCGACTACTATGCCCCATCCATGCACGGACGAAAAATCATGGGCGGCTTGGTGCCGTTCGGCGAGGTATGGTGCACCGGCGCGAACTGGGCCACAAAAATCAGCAGCGATGCCAGCCTCGAAATGGGTGGCCTAAAGCTGGCGCCGGGAAGTTATAGCATCTGGACGATTCCAAACGAGAACGATTGGACCCTTATCATCAACAACCAGACGGGGCAATTTCATCTGAACTACGACTCTTCGCGCGACCTGGGCCGCACCAAGATGAACGTGAAGAAGCTCGCCACTCCCGTGGAGACTTTCAGGATTGACCTGAGATCCGACGGGGGAAATAAAGGAACTCTTGCGCTGCTCTGGGAAGCCACCGAAGCCTCCATTCCGTTCACGGTGGGAGAATAACGGGAGCGCGAAGAGGTGCGCATGAATTTTACGCTGCGCGCCTCTTCGCCTCTGAGAAATCCTTGCGAAGTGAATGTCAGGGCTGTCCGGCGCGTCGAGCCTTGCTCGCTGCCGTTGTCGGATCTTCTACGTCAGCGGCTGCCGGCATCGTTCGAACGTAATCCTCCACTTCTCGCTGGGCCTGTTCCTTGGTCATCCCGTAGGCTTCCTGAATTCGCCCCACCAGCTGATCGCGTTTGCCGGCGATTACATCGAGATCGCTGTCCGTGAGTTTTCCCCACTTCTCTTTCATCGCGCCTTTGTACTGTTTCCACTTCCCTTCCACTTGATCCCAGTTCATAGCTCCTCCTTGGTATCCAGCCCTATGAGAAACCCAAACCGGGTGTGCCGGAAATACGCGGAATCTGGCAAGCGGTTCGGCAGAGGGCTGTAAGCTCAGGCCACACGTTGACACCGTGTTGGCACCGTAGTGACACGTCGAGGAGCAAGACCCGTGCGGGCGGCGGAACGGGAGCCTATTGGGGCGGCGTTCTCGGATCCGACTTAAGCGCCTGATCGTTGGCCCGTCAAAAGCAGCGCTACCCCGCCGATTACCAACAATCCGCCCAGCACCGGCGGGAGAGGAAGCGTGTGCTTTTCGTCCTTCGTCGCGTGAATGGGTCCTACGTCGACCACCTTTTTCTGTGTAGTAACACTGATTCCCTGGTACGCGAATGACAAAATTCCCAGCACGATTAAAACGATCCCAGCAAGTGTAGCGCTCTTCATCGATTAACCCCATCACACCTTTCAGTTAACGAGCATTTCGCTCTCGACCGGCTCGGCATCCTCCTCCGGCACCTCTGCGCAAATCTCTTGCATTTCGATCAGGCGCTCGAATTCATCGGCAACCCGCTCCCGAAAATGAAGAACGCAATAGATGTGCTGGCCATCTTTCGGGTAGCGGTCCGCGTAAGCCAGCAGCGCTTCCTTGATAATCTCCGGAACGGCGATCAGCTCCCGGATCTCATCGATTCCAGAGGAGCCGGAACGCACCATCCTATACAGATCACGGGCTTCATCCAGCGGATTGCGAATCGCCCAGGGATTTTCATGAGCGTTGCTGGGGACCGTCTGCCAAACACTCAAGGCGTCAGCGAGATTTTTCATGTGAATATTCCCCCTTTTGAATGAAGCTCGACTTCGTAACGAAGGCTACAACCGATACGCGGGGAAGCCCATATAGGAGATGCTGTAAACGCACGCAAATTAAATGCTTGGCCGCCTGCACTGTGGACCTTAGTCCCTGCCCCCTAATGCCTCAGTTCTAGCCGCAAAAATCCACCAGCGGCGACCGACCCAGGGTCTTGAAAGACGCTGCCAAGGCTTTTCAGCAATCGCCATGCCTGATTAAGATGATTATCTTTCTCGGTTTGAATTCCCTTCCTTATAGCGCCATTTCGCTCCTGAGCATTTAATGCCAGCAGCAAACGGACGATGCCGGCGTGATCCTCGCAAAAACGAGAACGTTGACAGGCGAGTCGAAAGGAGCCATCCGATGTCTGAGAAGCGCGAAAAAACTGTGCTGGAGGGCGTGGCCAAGAAAATAGGTTCAACATTGGGCGTAATTGTTGCCGAAGCCAGCAAAGTGGTCCATCCATTGAGCGCCAAACGATCGAGTGTTCAAGCGACGAAATCGCGGCCGCAGCGAACACCGCGTAAGCCGTCCTCCCCCAGGCATTCGGTCACTCGGAAGCGCAAGAGGGCCCTGCCGCGCAGCACGTAAAAGAGGCCTTCGGGGCGCGGCTGATTTACGGCGTCAAATTTTCGTGAGAGCAGAAGGCGTGGACGTGGCGGCCAAGGGTGGCTTCCGAGCCGGTCAAACTGCAAAGTCCCGCAGGGGCCACCGTGTGCAGTCACTCCCTCTCAGGACATGGCCGCCGTCATCATATTCGATGAGGCCAAAGCTCGTTCAGATCTCCCGGACACCCGCGATCGCTTAAAGGAAGGCCCAGCTGGACGCCTGCAAATCGGATCTTCAACGCCGTCAATTTGCAAACTCAGTAGCCACGAGACGTCGCACCGTGGGGAGCAGGTCGAAAACCGCGCTGGCCTTGCGCACCAGCGCGTCGGCACCCACCATTTTAGCCGCCGCTTTGGCCTCGGGGCTGTCGTTGATGCTGAACAGCACCACCTTCGTCAAGGGAGCGATGCGGCGAATCTCCATCGTAGCCCGCAACCCGTCCATCACGGGCATGTTGATATCAAGCAGGACCAGGTCGGGCTGTAACATTCGGACCTGATCAACCGCCTGCTGGCCATTCTCGGCTTCACCGCAAATTTCCAGGTGGCCACTGGCAAGCAGCGGGCGCAAGCCCTCTCGCACAACCCGCACGTCGTCCACAACTAGGATTCTCCACGGCACTCCGTCCAACATAGTGCTTTCAGCATAACGCTCTATAGGAGAAATGCCTCATTCCCACGATGAGGCTGAGGTATCTCCGCGGGGATTCCATCAGCCAGGAGAAGATTGTCGAGCATGCGCAGCTGCTAAAAAAAACCTTCCTTGACCTTGGCAAGGGGTTTGAGGTACTTTCCGCGCATCTAGGGTCTCACCGCTGATCGCTTTCTTTAGGGAGGTGTTTTCTATGACTGCAGCCAAATTCGAATCCACGGCATTTGTGTGGGTAAACGTCACGAAATGTCTTCGGCTTCTGTCTATCGCCCTGGGAATCGCATTGTTCTCGCTACCGGCCTCCGCACAACTCAACTATGGGCGCATCTACGGCTCGGTCACCGACCAAACCGGCGGAGCCGTTGCAGGCGCTACCGTAACCGTCATCGATGTGGACCGAGGCATCTCGCGATCACTGGTCGCGGATGACGCCGGCGAGTACTCGGCCTCCAGCTTGCTTCCCGGCAGCTACTCGGTTCGCGCCGAGTTCAAGGGCTTCAAGGTCGCCGAGCACAGCGGATTGAAAGTAGCGGTCGGCCAGGATGTTCGGGTCGATTTGTCGCTGCAGCCGGGCGAGCAAACGCAGACCGTCACGGTCACGGGCGAAGTTCCCCAGGTCAATACCACCAGCGCCACCCTGGGCTCCACGGTGGAAAACGCAGCGATCGTCGATCTGCCCCTGAATGGCCGCGCTTTCCAGAAGTTGCTCGATTTCAGCCCGGGCATGCAACAGATTCCCGGTGGCGGCACGCCGGCCTATAACGTGAACGGGCAGCGCGGCACGAACATCACCTGGATGCTGGACGGCGTGGACGAGATCAATATGGCGGGCGGCGCCGGGCCCACTGTCGGAGGCAACGGCGGCGGCGTGGACGGCGTGACGATCTTGTCGCTGGATGCCATTCAGGAGATCAACACGATTCAAAGCCCCAAGGCGGAATACGGCTGGATGGCAGGCTCGGTGGTGAACATCGGTCTGAAGTCCGGAACCAACAATGTTCACGGGACAGCCTTTGGCTTTTTCCGCAATGGCGACCTCGACGCGAGGAATGCCTTCCTGGCGCCCACGCTCTCGAAAGCAAGGGATGATCTGAAGCAGTACGGTGTCACCATTGGCGGCCCCCTCAAAAAAGACAAGCTTTTCTACTTCGGAGCCTACGAAGGCAACCGCTATACGTTAGGCGCGCCCAAGACGATCGTAGAGCCAACCGACGCCTCCGGCCCGGGAACGACAAACAGCGTTCCGGACGCGATAGCGGCAATGAATTCCCTGGCGGGCCAGAACATCAGCACTATGAGCGTGTTAATGGCCGGATGCAGCACTGCGGCGATCAATCCGAGTCTGAAGACGGGTGCGGCGGTTGCGCCCTTCTGTGGACCTGGCGCCAGCGGTGCACCGGTCAGTTTGTTCGGGAACAGCTCGAGTTCAGCCACAGAGGGAGTGCAGTTTAACAATCATGGCGGATCGGATAATGGTCTGGCAAAACTCGACTATCACTTGAACGATAAGAGCACGCTAAACGGCGAGTATTTCTTCGGCAATGGCAATGTCGACAACGCAACCGCGTCCGTATCGCCTTTCTGGCTGGCGGACAATCACTTCCGGACGCAAACTGGCCGAGTGGTCTGGGTGTGGACCCCGAAATCTTCGCTGGTGAACGAAATGCGGTTTGGCCTGCTGGAATACACGCAGCTCGGCTTCCCGGACGATTGCAACGGAAATGACGGAGCTCCTATTTACTCCACGGCATACGGATATAACCTCGGCCTCTCCATACCGTCGCCGCAATGCGGCATGGGCAACGTGGTGATCACGGGCTTTAACAACCTCGGTAGCCAGAGCACCAATGGCGGACCGCAGGCCAATCATTTCAGCGTCTGGTCGGGAATCGACAGCCTTTCCTACACGAAGGGCGCGCACCTCTTCAAATTCGGCGGCGAAATCCACGATACTCTCTTCAGCGGAAGCAAATCTCTGACCAACGACAACGGCACGTTCAACTTCGGCAAGACGAACGGCCTTATTTCGGGCACCGGCACCCCGCTCGAGGATTTCCTGGCCGGTACGGCGGCGTCGGGCACCATCCTGGTTGGAAATGCGACCCTTTCCCAGGCGCTCAGTTACAATCGCTACGCGCTCTTCGCTCAGGATGACTATCGCATCCGGCCTCGAATTACCTTGAATCTTGGGGTGCGCTGGGAATACGTGCAGCCCGTCACCACCCCTAACAATGTTCTCGGCAATTTCAATCCGAACGTCGCGAGCGGCTTGGTCCAGGAGACAGGCTCCAAAGCCGTCTATACACTTCCCAAGGATCTCTTTTCCCCGCGCCTCGGCCTAGCCTGGGACGTCACGGGTAAGGGCACCACCGTCGTGCGGATGGGCGGGACCTACATGTACGACTTCCTGGTCTTCCAACAACTGCTGCCGAACCTGCAGGCTGTGCCCACTGGATTTGCTCTCGTTCTGCCAAACGGCACCCTGGTGTCACCACAGCCGGGCAATAACCTGCTGGGAACGTTATCTCTGGCCACCAATGCGGTAAACTGGTCCGGCACAGGTCCAGTCGTTACCCTGAGTCCCAATAGCGTCAATAGTTTCGGGTTCGCCTGCGGAAACGGAGTTGCCAAGTTCGGTACCACTACTCCGGCTCCTTGCAACCTGTCTGCGCAAACTCCCACAACTGGCTTCGAGCCAGACAAAGTTGCAGCCTGGAACCTATCGGTGCAGCACGCCTTCACCAATAGCCTTTCCTTGAACGTGGCCTATGTAGGCACTCACGGCTCGGGCCTGCGTGGCTCGACGGACCTCAACCAGCCTTCGCTGGGCATCAGCAATGCAAGTTCCAGCGCGAACGAACAGAGCCGGCGCATTTACACGCAGAATTGCCCCTCCACTTTCCAATTCGGTTTGGGACTGAATCCGGCCCAGTGCTTCCCCTATCTCGGCCAGGTGCTCGAGAATCTTCCCAACGAAACCTCTAACTACAACGGGTTGCAGATGACCCTCAGTCAACGGCTATTTCACGGATTGCAGTTCACTGCTGGGTATACCTATGCCCATGCCCTGGACGAAGCCTCCGGCGTTTCCAATTCGGCCAACGGCAATTTGGAAAACACTCAGAATCCGCGGCTCGACTACGGCAACGCCGCTTTTGACGCGCGGCACCATTTCACTCTGACAGCCACCTATGACATTCCCGGCTACAAGACCAAAGGCCAGATGCTGGAGGGATGGCAGGTAAACGTGGCGCTCTCCATGCTCAGCGCCCTGCCGTTTAATGCTCAGGACAGCACCGATGACCTCAGCGGAACGGGTATCAACCAGGACCGCTGGAACATCGTCGGCGACCCGAGCAACATCGTTGCCGGAACGGCCGCGCCGATTCCTTGCTTCGGTGTCACCGGCAGCGCATTTGCCAAAACGGGTACCGGTTGCACCGTCGTGACCAGCGTTTCGGCACTGCCGTCGCAGTGTATCGCCGCATCCTCCGCGTCAGGCACGAATCCCGCGGTCGTCGCGGCAGCCGATAAGAACGCAACCGGGCTCCAGGCGCTGGGCAACTTCGGCTGCTACTTCCAGAACGGCACCGCGATTGCCCCGGCCGCGCAGGGCACTTATGGCGACATGCCCCGGGACATCCTCAGGGGATCGGCCTTCCGTGAGACCGATCTGAATATCACTAAGACCTGGAAAATCAGAGAGCAGATGTCAGCTCAGTTCCGGGCCGAATTCTTCAACATCTTCAATGCGGTGGAGTTCTCCAACCCAGGGCAATCCACTACAACCGCGAACCTGGCGGCGCCGGGAAGTTTCGGGGCCTCCAGTTCGACCCCAAACACCTTTAGCTTCATCTTCGGCAGCGGCGGCCCGCGGACGGCGCAGCTGGGAGTGAAGTTCATCTTCTAGGCATCCGCACCGTGGCTGCGTTCAGGATTGCATAAACCTCACGAGGGGGCCGGAGCACTTCCGGCCCTCCCTTTTTTTACGGAGGGTTGCCCGAGAAGCTTCCCGGAGGCAGAATGAGATCCGCGAGGTATCCGATGAGATTTGCCAAGATATCCCTCGGCATCGCAATCGCATTATCGTTGACGCCATCTCCGATTTCCGCCGATTCCGCCGTCGTTCTTCCTAAGCTGGAACTGCACCAGTCGCGCCTCGAAAATGGCCTTCGCGTCATACTCGTTCCAGACCATAGCGTCCCAGTCTATGCCATTAATGTTTCCTATAACGTGGGCAGCCGCAACGAACTCCCCGGCCATACCGGATTCGCGCACCTTTTCGAGCACATGATGTTCCAGGGTTCCGCCAATGTGGGCAAAGGAGAGCATTTCATCCTGGTGCTGAATAATGGCGGAAACATGAACGGCACCACCAGCGAGGACCGCACCATCTATTTCGAAGAGCTGCCCAAGAACCAGCTTGATCTGGGAATGTATCTCGAAGCCGACCGCATGCGCTCGCTCAACGTTACGCAAGCGAATCTGGACAATCAGCGAAATGCCGTGGAAGAAGAACGCCGCCAGAGCGTCGATAATCAGCCCTACGGCCGCGCACAACTGGATCTCGACAGCCTTTCCTACGATAACTTCGCGTACAAGCACCCCACCATTGGCTCGATGGCCGACCTCAACGCTGCCAGCGTCGCCGACGTGGCCGCTTTTTTCCACACTTACTACGCGCCCAACAATGCCGTTCTCACGCTAGTAGGCGATTTCGATCTCGATGAAGCCATGGCCAAGGTCAAAAAATATTTCGCCTCCATTCCCGCTCAGGCCACTCCTCCCAAGGTCGATCTCCGCGAAGAGCCGCACTACGGCGAGCGCCGCGAGTCGATCTCCGATCCCCTGGCGCGGCTGCCCCGCCTCGATATCGCCTATCACGTTCCGCCCGGGAACACCGCGGATAATTACGCCATGCTGGAATTGGGCACGGCCCTCGCGCAGGGGCAGAGCTCGCGCTTTTATCAGCACCTCGTGAAGAATAAGCAACTCGCCTCGAACTTAGCGATTCAGACCGAGGCGCGCGTAGGCACCAGCCAAATGTACATTGTCGCCACGCCCCGGCCCGGCGTGACTTTGGCCGATCTCGAAAAGGGCCTGGATGATGAAATCTCGGCCGTCGCAAAAGATGGCATCACCGCCGATGAACTGGCGAGAGCCAAGACGCAACTGCTGCGCCGCTTTATAGACCGGCGGCGCACCGTTCTGGGCACCGCCCAATTGATCGGCGAAGATGCCGTCAAGTTCGATGATCCCGAGCTGATCAATACCATCGTCGAGAGGCAAGACGCGGTGACCCTCGATCAAGTGAATCATGCCGCCAAGACTTATCTGGTGCGCGACCAGCGCAGCGTCATAACAACCATGCCCGCGCAGGCCGCATCAAGCGCTGGGCGGGAGGCGCGATGAATCACCGTATCGCCGCGCCATCTATCTCGCAACCCCGCCGCCGCAATCTTTCTCGAGGGTTGGCGTTAAGTCTCGCCGCGCTCACCTTCGCGGTACTGGCGGTATCCGCTCTTCGCGCCCAGGAAAAGGCCACGCCGCTCAGCCAGGTGGAGCGCCTCAATCGCGCCCCTGTCAATAAGGAAGTCCTGCGGGTGCAGTTGCCCCGCCCTGTGGTCACCAAGCTAGGGAATGGGCTGACCCTGGTTCTTCTCGAGGATCACAGGCTTCCCACGGCCACGTTCATCCTGTGGATTCGGCCCGGACAACTGGCCGATCCCGGCAACCTGCCTGGTTTGGCTTCGTTCACCGCCGATATGCTCCGCGAAGGCACCGATCGTCGCTCCAGCCTGGCCATCGCCGCTGAAGCCGATTCGCTGGGAGCCACTCTCGGAGCGAACGCTCGATTTGGATCGAGCTACACCGTGGTGAATGCCTCCGGGCTCTCCGATAGCGCGCCGCAGCTTCTGGATCTGCTCAGCGACATCGTCTTGCATCCAGCGTTCCGCCCCGACGAAGTCGCCAGCTACAAGCAGCGCGAAGCCGCTGCACTCGAGCAGCGCATGGCCAATCCGGTATTTCTCGGCCAGCGCGCCCTTCGTCGAACCCTCTACGGCGATGGACCTCTGGCGGTGGCTTCGGCTACGAGAGAGTCGATCGCGCAGGTCACACCGGAAGATCTGAAGCTATTCCATGACCAGCACTATCGCCCCGGAAACGCAATCTTGGGAGCCATCGGCGATTTCAAGACCGGCGACATGCGCGCGCTTATCGAGAAATATTTTGCTGCGTGGTCGGGAGCCGCCGAGCCGGCGCCATCGCTAGACGCAAAAGCCGAGCCGCGGCCGGCCAGAATAACGCTCGTCGATCGCCCCGGGTCCGTGCAAACCTACATCATGGCCGCCACGCGCGGCATCCGCCGCACCGATCCCGAGTACTACCCTCTCGAAGTAATGAACCAGATTCTTGGCGGCGGCCCTCAGGCCCGATTATTTCTCGATCTCCGGGAAGAGCACGGCTACACCTATGGCGCCTACAGCAATTTCAACGCTGAAATCTATCCCGGGGAGTGGCTGGCTGCGGCGGCCGTGCGTACGCCGGTGACGGATGGCTCCATGACGCAGTTCACGTATGAATTCAAGCGCATGAGTAGCGACCCGGTGCCGCAAAGCGAACTGGATGACGCCCGCCACGCCATTGTGGCCGGCTTCGCCCTCGCTCTCGAACAGCCCGCTCGCCTGCTCGATAATTGGATGACGGTGCAGTATTACGGCCTGCCCGCCGACTACTGGGACCACTACCCCGATCGTATTGCAGCCGTGGACGCCGCGGCGGTGCAAGCCGCCGCGCGCCGGTTCGTCGACCTGCCGCACATGCAGTGGATCGCCGTCGGAGATCGGCGGCAAATTCAGGAAGCTCTCGCCAAGTATGGCCCGGTAAACGTCGTGGATGCGGAAGGCACTACCGAGAAATAGGCACTCTCGACAAATCGCTGATTGAAGATGGCCGCCTAAAATTAGGTCAGCGCTGGTGGAGGAGAGATCCGCAACGCCCGGTGTATGGAGGAAGTTAATGCTTGAGTGCTTTGGGTTCCACCGGCTCTACATCGATCACATCCCCAGGCGGCTGAACTCGCTTCCATTTCCGGTATACGTTGGCAACCGCCAGCGTCCAGAATGGAACCAGATCGACCCCCGGAATTAGTTTCGCGGCGAAGGATGGCATGAACTCCCAGTGCCAGCCAAGCAAGCCCGTCATGGCCACCGCCAGCGCGCCATCCAGGATATCGTCCACAGGCGAGATCGCGCCCTCAGCGAACAAAGGAAAGCCGACGATCTGGATGATATCGGCGATTATGGCCACCAGCAGCGCCGCTCGGAATCGCGATCGCTGCGAGTTGAGAGATAAGCCGGAGAACATGGAAAACCTCTTAGAAGGCCTTGCGTTCAGCTTATCAGAAATCTCGGGAGATCTGGGATAGAGCGTATAATCCTCGCTTAAGGAGAAAAACAATGTCTAACAATCGGGTTTTGCCGCGCGCTTTTGGTTTTGCCCCGCTCCTCGTGGCGGGATTTTTCTTTGCTTTACCCCCAGTCCATCTTCTCGCCGCCCCTCCTCCCGCCGATGCCAAAGCCGGCGCCGATCAGGAAGTGCTCAAGATGAACGAAGAGTGCAATACCGCCGAACTGAAAGCCGATGTACCGAAAATGGAGAGTTGCGAAACCGACGATTTCGAGCACATCCACGCCAACGGCATGGTGGAGCACAAAGCCGAATTTGTGAAAGGTGTGGGAAGCGGCGCCCATAAATTTTTGGCGCTGGACCTTTCCGACGTGCATGTGCGTTCCTACGGCACGACCGCCATCGTCGAGGAGCATATGCATCTTCGGGCGGACAACAGCGGCAAAATCGCGGACGTTAATAATATCGTTATGACCGTCTGGGTCAAGCAGCAGGGCAAATGGCGCGAAGCGGCGTGGATGGCGGTCGGCCTGCCGCGGCCAGGCGCCCCTGGAAGCAATTAGCTCAAAGCTCCGGCGCCAACTGACGCGCGCCCGCGCCGATATTCGGCGCGCCTGATCCTAATGAGGGTATGATTCGTCAGGCTTCAGAAAGTTCGCACCAGGAGGATCCCGTAAATGCGTTGGATGCGGGGGGTTAGTTTGAACAGAGTGGCTGGCGCAATCGCCTTGGCGATTTGTGCTGTTTTTCTAAGCGCCGGTATATTTCGTGTGAATCATTTCTCAACGGTGATGGGCGCGTCCGAGGGGGCGGTCCCGAAACTCAAGTTCGATCCAGACTGGCCCAAGGCCTTGCCAAACAAATGGAAGATCGGCGGCATCACGGGCTTAGCCGTCGATAAGGACGACAACGTCTGGGCCTACGATCGGCCCAACGATCTCACCGACATTGAACTCGAAGCGGAGCTGAATCCTCCCATCGCCGATTGCTGCAAGCTGCCTCCGTCGTTGATTCATTTCGACAAAGAAGGCAACGTCATCGGCTACATCGACCCGCCGCAAGGACACGGCATGGCCGTCGATGCTAAAGGATTCCTATATACCGGAAACACGGTCAACGGCCTGGACAGCGTGCACAAGTACGATCCCAAGACCGGCCAGCTCCTGGGGACCGTTCCTCGCGCCCCGGAGGCGGAAGGAGGCGGCCGGAACCAGGATGAAGGCATGGATAAACATGTTCCCGGTCACGGCAGCGCCGGGCCCGTGGCGAACTTCATTCATCCGCTCGGCGCGCCCCCGCGCCCGCAACCCTCGCCGGAGGTTCTAGCGGCTCGTCGAGCTGCGGTAAAGGCTTTCCAGCAAAAGTATCCGCCAACCACGCCCATGATCGTTGGCAATATAGAAGAAGTCCGCATTGACGACGCCGATCATGAACTCTACGCTACCGACAGCTACCTCGGCGGGCGCGTGATGGTATTCGATCTGGAGACGCTGGCGTTCAAGCGCGGCTGGGGCGCCTATGGCCACAAGCTTTCGGAGATCAGCACCGATCCCAAGGACCGCGAATATAAACCCGGCGGACCGGAGCCCAAGGAGTTCCGCAACCACCTGACCCTGAATATCTCCCGCGATGGTTTGGTTTACGCCGCCGACCGCGGCGCGGATCGCATCCAGGTGTTCACGAAGCAGGGTCAGTTTCTGAAGGAATTTGTCCTCGCTCCGCAGACGGGCGCCGGCGGTTCAGCGGGCGGGGTGATGTTCTCGCCGGATAAAGACGAACGGCTCCTCTATATCTCCGATATCACCAACAACTGTATCTGGTTCCTCAATCGCGAGGACGGCAAAGTTCTCGGGCATGTAGGCAGCATGGGCCAGAATGGCGGCTATTTTTTCGGGTTGCACATGGAAGCGGTGGATTCCAAAGGCGCCGTTTATACCGGCGAAGTTTTCGCCGGCGAGCGGGTCCAAAGATTTCTGCCCGTCCGGTAAATCAATCCGGTCGAAGAAAGCCGGTCGAAATAATTCAACCGTAAAAATTCAGCCGCAGGGAAAGGCTCTCGCTTCCCTGCGGCTGAGTTGCTTGGATAGGTTTAGCGGGCGATTTCAGAGAGAGGCCGCGCCAAGCTTCCGAGCTTATTTGGGCGGGCTGTTAGCACCCCAACCCGCGGGGTTGGCGAGTCTATCCCGATACTCGATGGCCTCGGACGGTATGCACAGCTCCTCTTGCACATCTTGGTCCTTCTTCCAGTAATAGTGCGCCTTTATCAGCTGAAAAGGCTGGGTATAGAATTTCGGATCGTCGGCCGTGACCGTCACCTCCAGGTTGTACTGATCGAGCCGCGTCCAGCGTTCCTGGAGTTTGATGGCCGTGCTATGCGGGTGCCCGGCCTCATCGATCCAAGTCCTGGGATCCAGGCCTATCGTATCGATCACGAACACGTTGTCGCCGTCCCAATGGCCCACGGAATATCCGTAGAACCTGGAATCCGGCGCGCCCGGCGCGTCCACCTTCGCCGGAAGTTGCCGGCCGTCCATCCAGACCTCTCGGTACACGCGTTGTTGCTCAAATAGCATGAGCATCTTATTTTGTAGCGGCTGGAACCAGATTCCTCCTCGGCTGCTGAGCGTGTGGTTCAAAAGGTCCCGCGGAAATCCAAGCGGATCGCAGATCGCGAAGGGATCATTGTTGGGCTCCAGCTGGACCACCCTGTCTGACGCGCGCGCAATCGGCTTGTTACGCTTGAAAACCGCCTCGCCTGCGGGCGTCATCGCCGGAAAAGGGCCCATCACAACATCCTGCGGGCCTACCCAGATACCGGTCAGATCGTGCTTGGGAGCAGGGCCGGGCGGGTCCGGCATCGCCGGCACTCCGTCGTAGGCGTAACCCGGCGGCAGAGATCGCCTCCCTCGGCCCTGAGCTTGGACCCCGGCCGCAGCTAGCGCCACTATAGCCAACAAAATAAGGATGCGCTCAGCAACCAACTTTCGCATTTGCACTACCCTCTTTGATCTCATTATGAGGACGTCCGTCCCTCAGACTGACTGGGATGGATCTGCTTTCATATCACCCAGTATGACGGATTTTCGCCATTGCGGTAGGGGGAAACACCCTCGGCGTACTTGGGTAGCGCCGTGGCATCGGGAAGCACGATCCGGCTAACTAACACGACCGACAGGATCGCGCGTTTCGGATTGACGCTAACAGATGGGAGTCCAGGTGAAGCGTGCTGCCGAATCCCGACGGAGCCGCCGGGATTCAGCAACACAAAGGAGCAGTAGCCCAGGTCCTAGAACATCAACTTCAAGCCGAACTGGAATTGCCGATTAGCCGATATTCCGGCCAATTGCTGACCGCCAGTGGAGAAGCCGAAAGGACTGGTAGCCGCCACACCGACAGTAGGGTCAACGCTTAAGGCACCAGTGCTGCCACCGGCGCCGTTGCTTACCTGCGCGTAGTTCACGTGGTTAAAGACGTTGAACATCTCAACCCGCAACTGCGCGCTGTACCGCTCCCTGATATGCCACATCTTTTCCACCGCGAGGTCCACGTCCTCGAAATGAGGCCCGTGGAACAACCCGCGGCCTGCGTCACCCAGCGTTCCGTATGCGGGAGGCGTCAAAATCCCCCCCTTCTGGATGTAGCAGGCGCCGCTGGCACTGGTTAGCGCTGCAAGAGCCAGGTCTTGATGCACTGCGTCCCCGTATGGAGCCACTGCGGCCGCGGAACAGGATTGCCAGATCGCCGTAGGAGCGTTCTTCCAGGCCGTGCAGCCAGTTACGGCGCCGTAACAGGGAATGGGCGTGTCGCCGGCATTGCTGAAGGCCGAACGCGGGCCGGTATAGTTCCAGCTTTGCCAAACGCCGCTATTCGGGTTTGGAATCGTGCGATCGCTGTTTTCGCCAGTGCCGCCCCAGTCATTCGTGGTGGCATCGTCCGGGCCCCAGGCAAGGCCGGTCTGCCAGGCTTCGATCAAGCTAACCTGCCAGCCTTCCAGCATCTGCCCCGGCGACTTCATTCCCGGGATCGCATAGGTCGGCGAAAACCGGAAGCGGTGCCGCACGTCGTAGTCGCTGGTCCCGTACTGATATTGCGGGTTGGCGGGGTTGGCCAGCGCCGCCGTCGCCTGCGAGCTCTTTGTCCAATCGTCGAGAGCGTGGGCAAAGGTGTACGAACCCAGGAAGCTCAGGCCGTGGTAATTCCGCGAGTCCAGGGTCATCTGCAACCCGTCGTAGTTGGAAACGAATCCGTTCGTGGTTTGAGCTATGTATTGGAAGTAAGGAAACTTGGTTGCGTACGGCCTCGCAGCCTGTTCGGCGACTTTGTCGGCAGTGCAAGTGCTGGCAGCGCTGAACTGGGTCGCCACAACCGGAGCGGCCTGATTCGTCCCCAGGCAGCCCGCTGCGAAAATTGCCCCAGTGTCCCACCCCGCACCCAAGGCAGGCTCATTCAAATCAATCGAGTGAATTTCGTTCCAGCCATGGACACCCACATAGGCCACGTCCAGGGTTATGTTGTTGGTAATCGCGCGCTGCAGGTCCAAATTCCACTGCAGGGACCTTGGATTTTTCAGATTCGGATCCGTCACCAGCATCGAGCATTGAGTGATCAACCCAGCTCCGCTCTTGGGGCTGGTCCCGCACGTCGGGCCTGACGTGGAGCTGATCAGCTGATTGCCCGAGAATACCGGGGCGGCGCCAGTGGTGCAGCTTGCCGGCAGCGGAACGATGGCACAGCTCGACCAGGCCGGCGTGGGGGCGAAGGTGTTTGGGGTGATCCCGTTGTTGGTCGTCCCGTATCGATTGGCGACGAGAGCCGCGCCCGTGCAGGTGGCCAAGCTAACGGAGTTGCACAGCGTGTCTCCGTACGGAATTTGATTCCCAGCGACCGCGTTGATTGTCGGGAAGCTGGACATCTCTCCCACTCCGGCGCGCAACACCGTCTTGCCGTTGCCGAAGATGTCCCAAGCCGCGCCGAAACGAGGATTGAAATCCGTCCTTTGAGCGTGCGTCACCGCTGACTCGCACGCAACGTTATTCGCCTGGCATGAGGAAGTGGACAGGTTGGGACCCACCTGGATCGCGCCTCCAACTTGAGTGGGGTCGAAATTCCCCATTTTGTCAGTAGTCGAATGCGGAGCCCCGATATATTCCCAGCGGATGCCGGGGGTCAGCGTAATCCTCGGCGTTATGCGCCAGGTATCCTGGGCGAAGGCGGCGTGCCATTGCTCGCGCCAATGATCGGTATTGTCGCCGGTGATGATGCTTCCGCTAGACGGGACGCCGGCCATGAAATTTGCCAGGTTCGTGAAGGCGACAATGCCGTTCTGGCTCGCCGTCGAGGAATCGTCGAAACGAACGAAGACCTGCTCATAGCCAAATTTGAAGGTGTGGTTGCCATGCAGGTAGGACACTTTATCGGTGAAATCCAGCTGGTATTGCGGACCTCGGATACCATTTTTGCCGCAATTCCCCAGGCCATTGTTGGTCGGGAAAACGCCACCGATCTCCGTGCACATAAAGCCGTACCCGCTGGCGCCCGAATTTACGCCGTACCCGCTGCCCACGCCGCTGTATGCGGTTGCAGGTATAACGGCGGTATCGGACGCAACCGAATTGCCTGAGTTCGGCGCCGCTCCTCCACGCAGGTCATTCACCCAGTGCGAATTCGGAGTCCAGGTCCAGGCGCCGGCATACTCGTTGGTATTCCCAACACCCAAAGTTGACCAGTAAGGCTGATATTGACTGCCGGAGCTCGTCGTCTCCCTCGATATATAGTAGAACCCGTCAAAATGGTGGTGCTCGTTAAGGTCATAATCCACTTTGGCCAGGCCATTGTTGCTCGGTGTCGTGGTGAGAGCATGAGGGGTTATCTGATCCGATAAGCTTGGATTGTAGGGGAACAAATTCTCGATCGTCGAGGTAGGCGCTTGCGGTACGCAGAAATTGGCCCCGGCGGGATTCGTAAAGTTCACGATGCCCGCGATCTGCGCGCTGAGTGGATTCACTCCGCCCGCCAGTTTCTGTTGGGCGATGCACGCGTCCACCATGCTGAGCGTTCCCCCGGTAACATCCGATGGCACCGTGTACGAAGCCGGATCGAAACTGGACTGACGGATAAATTCCCCGGAAACAAACCAGAAAAGCTTGTTCTTGAGTATGGGACCACCCACCGTGAACCCGGGCTGCTCGACCGTCGTGTTGCCGACAGTTTCAATGGCGCCCGGGACTGCGGAGAACTGCTTGGCGTCCGTCGCTGCGGCATCGCGGCCGAAGGCGTAGGCCGACCCGTGTATGTTATTGGTTCCCGACTTGACCGCAAGGTTTACGGCCGATCCATCGCGCCAGCCATATTCCGCCGGGGGGTTCTGTTGCGTACTGAATTCCTGAACGGAGTCCAGCGGCAATTGGTCGACCGCGCCGCCCTTTTGGGCTCCGTTAATCAGGACGTTGCTGGTCCCCAGGTCGAATTGAGTTACACCTTCAACCAATATGACGTCCGCTCCCTGACGCCGGCCGTTCGTGGCCGTCGCGTTCCCGTTGCCGCCCGGCGTATCCACCACACCTGGGCGCAATTGAAGCAATTGAAGGAAGTTGCGGGTGACGAGCGGCAGATTGACAACTGCCTGGTTCGTTACCGTTCCTCCAAGAGTGGCGTTCGTGGTGTCGATCGCCGGGGCTTCCGCCGTCACCGTGACGGTCTGGGTTTGCTCACCGGGCGACAGGGTAAGATCGACGCGCACATCCTGGGCCACCTCGAGCAGCACGTTGCTGTGTTCTGTAGTCTGGAATCCCTTGGCCGCCGCTCGCACCGTATAGGTGCCGGAAAGCAGGCTGGGCGCCGAATACTCGCCCGCCGCGTCGGTCGTCAAAGTTCGCGTGGTGCCGCGAGCCACGTCGATGATCGTGACTTGCGCACCGGCGATCGCGCCACCCGCTGAATCAAAAACCCCTCCCAGGATCGTTCCTACCGCCGCTTGGGAGAAAAGAGGAAGAGAGCCCGCCACAAGCGCTATGACCAGGGACAGGAGCACTGCTGCTTGCTTTAGAGTGCTCGAACTCTTCGCCTTGTAGACCAAATCATTCATAACCCCACCTTTTTGTTTCGTTTTTGGGTAACCCAGAAGATATCTGCGAACACTAGAAACCCCTACGAGCACGAGAGACCCCTAATTGGTTGCGATTTTTAACACATTTTCCCGCGCGGGTCAACGATCACAGGAAATATGTGACCCAATGTGTCGTTAGAATACTCGTGCCGGGCCTTGCAGCCTGTAACTTGTGGACACTCCGATTCTTATTCCGCGAGAGTTTGCGGTCCCCACGCTTCGATTGCGTGAACTATTTCGGCGGCCCAACGTCCGGAAGGGTGTCCGGCAACGCCCGCCTACCCGGCAAAAAGTGGTCTCCGCCCGCGCTGCGATGTACACTGCACCGCCAACCCGTGTTCTCCGCCGCAAATGAAAAGGCGCTCGCCGCCGATGTAAGGCATGTGCCCAATCTGTCCGCGGCGTTGTACTCCGCAACGATTTTTCTGAGCGCGTTTCTCCTCTTCCAAGTCCAGCCCATCCTGGCCAAACTAGTTCTTCGCTGGTTCGGCGGAGCGGCGGCTGTATGGATCGTCAGCCTGGCGTTCTATCAACTGACCTATCTGCTCGGCAATCTCTACGCCCATACCTTGATACAGCGCGCCGGGGCGCGTATTTCGACGCGTACTCATGCCCTGCTTCTTGGCGCCAGCCTGCTGCTATTGCCCATCCTGCCCAGCGCTTTTTGGCAGCCGCGCGGAGGCGAAGAGCCCACCTGGCGGATTTTGGGTGCGCTCGCCGCGACCGTGGGTCTTCCCTTCCTCCTGCTTTCGGCCACTGGCCCGCTTCTGCAGGCTTGGTACTCTCTCCGCCGCGAGGGCCTGCGCCCCTACCGCTTCTACGCGCTTTCGAACGCCGGCTCGCTGCTGGCGCTGCTCAGTTATCCACTCCTCGTTGAGCCCCTGCTGTCCACGCACCGCCAAGCTTTGGTCTGGTCGGCGGCATATGGCGCCTTCGTTTTGCTCTGTTCGACTCTCGCCTTCCGAATGCGCGCGGTGAACCTCCCGCCGCCGACGCGGCGCGCTGAAGGCCGGCCGCGCTGGAGGCTACAGCTGCTCTGGCTGTTGCTGGCGGCTTGTGCTTCGGCCCTGCTGCTCGCGGTCACGCAGCACGTTTCACAAAACATTGCCGCGATTCCGCTGCTCTGGATTCTTCCGCTCTCGCTCTATCTGCTCAGCCTCATCCTGTGCTTCGAAGGCGAACGCTGGTATCGGCGGAGGCTTTTCCTGCCTTTGTTGCCGGTAGCGCTTGCCGCCATGGCCTACTTGCTTTCACCGCGATTTGAAGGCATGGGTCCGCGATGGCTCATTCCTCTGTATTTTGCGGGGCTTTTCATTTGCTGCATGGTTTGCCATGGAGAGATGGCGGCGCTGAAGCCCCAGCCAGAATTTCTGACACTGTTTTACCTGATGGTCTCCGCCGGCGGCGCCAGCGGCGGGCTCTTTGTGGCGCTCCTGGCCCCACACATCTTTAGCGCCTTCTACGAACTGCCGCTGGCGCTCGCGGCCTGCGCGGTCGCCGTTTTAATTGCGCTACTGCGACAACCGGGGTCCTCCGGTCGCGGGCTCGGCCGCCCGGCGGTTTTAGCCGCCGAAGCCTTCACCCTGCTGTTGCTGGCGTTGGTTTTTCACGTCGCGCGCCTGCAGGGCCGGCAATCGCTCGTAACCGCTCGGAATTTTTATGGCGTCCTGCGCGTGAGCATTTTGCCGGCGGTGGGCGCCCGGCCGGCGGTCACCCAGCTTCGCAACGCAACGGTCGTTCACGGCGAAGAGATCATCGGCCCCCGCAGCGACGTGCCCACCACGTATTACGGACAGAACTCCGGCATCGGCATCGCTCTGTTGTTCGCGCGGCAGGCCGGCAATATCCGCGTCGGCGTCATCGGGCTCGGTGTGGGCACATTGGCTCGCTACGGACAGAAGGGCGATCATTATTACTTCTACGAGATCAATCCGCTGGATGCCGAGCTGGCCACGAACCTTTTCGATTTTCTCAGCCACGCCGATGCGGAAGTATCCGTAATTCCAGGCGATGGCCGCCTCTCGCTCGAACGGCAAAGCCCGCAGCAGTTCGACGTGCTGGCCGTGGATGCTTTTTCGGGCGACGCCATTCCCGTACACCTGCTGACCCGCGAAGCCTTCGAGCTTTATTTCCGTCACCTCAAGCCGCACGGCGCTCTGGCGATTCACGTCACCAATCGGCTTCTCGACCTTCCGCCGCTGATCGAAGCCGAGGCTCGAACCGTGGGCGCCCGCGCCATCGCCGTGACCAATGCCGAGGACGAAGCCAACGCGGTTTATGAATCGACCTGGATGTTGGTCGACCTCGCCGCGACGCCCAATCCAACGGTGAGTAATCTGGCCGAATCCGGGATCGATCTACCACCCGGAACGTCGACCCAAATCGAGGCCCAAATCGAAAAAAGACGAGTGCGGCCCTGGACCGACGATTACAGCAACTTGCTGGAGATTCTGAAGTGAACTGCGGCCATCGCAATGCGGCCCATGGCGACGCAGCTTTCCTCGCCTTCTCGCACAAAGTCGCGCCAGGGCACGCCGTTTAGTTCCTTGCACGCGTCTTCTGGGCAAGCTATTTCGAAAGCCTCCCCACATTCACGCTGGAAGCGGAAGCTCACAATATCCTTGCGTCCCTCCCCAGCATGGCGCATGATGGCACGTCATTCGCCTATTATTCGCCTAGCTTCGGAGGGACCTGTGGCCGGATCGCTTGCTGTAAGCCGCGCCAGCTCGAGCAGCCAAATCGAAACTGTCGTCGATCAATTGGCTGCACGCGACCGCCATGCCGAACTCATTACCGCGCTGCACCGAGTCCCCGCGCGGCAGGCGCAATGGGCGCCCATGCCGGAATGGGTTCGCCCGGACCTGATTGCCGCGTATCGAGATAAGGGCGTCGAGCAGCTTTATTCCCATCAGGCCCAGGCCATCGCCGCCGTCGACGCCGGGCGGAATGCAGTGATCGTCACGCCCACGGCTTCCGGCAAGACGCTTTGCTACAACCTGCCGGTGTTGAACAGCGTGCTCGAAAATCCAGACACACGCGCGCTCTACCTATTCCCCACCAAAGCCCTCGCCCAGGATCAGCTTGCTGAACTGCACGAATTGGGGGAGCGCCTGGAAGACCGCTTCGGCGTCTTCACGTACGATGGCGATACCCCGAGTGATGCTCGGGCGGCCATCCGCGAGCGCGGTCACATCGTGCTCAGCAATCCCGACATGCTCCATTCTGGAATCCTTCCGCACCATACTCGCTGGACGCGTCTCTTCGAGAACTTGCGTTATATCGTGCTCGATGAACTGCACACCTATCGCGGCGTGTTCGGCAGCCATCTGGCTAACGTCCTGCGCAGGCTCCGCCGCGTAGCGAACTTTTACGGCTCCGATCCCCAATTCATAGCCTGTTCGGCCACCATCGCCAACCCCGCCGAGTTGGCTCATCGTCTGGCGGAAGCGGATTTTGAGTGCATCTCCGAAAATGGCTCGCCTTCGGGAGAGAAGTTTTTCCTTTTTTACAATCCGCCGGTTGTGAATCGCTGCCTCGGCATCCGCCGCAGCTATATCCATGAATCGGCGCGCATCGCCCAGGAGTTCTTGAAACGAGATTTACAAACGCTGGTCTTCGCCAATAGCCGTCTTCATACCGAGTTGCTGCTCACGTATTTGCAGCGCGCCAATCCGCCCGCGCCCGGCCGCGAACACTCCGTGCGCGGATATCGTGGCGGCTACCTTCCCAACGAGCGCCGCGAGATCGAACGCGGATTGCGCGAAGAAAGAATCGGCGGAATTGTCTCCACCAATGCTCTGGAGCTCGGCATCGATATCGGTTCGCTCGATGCCGTAGTGATGGCCGGCTACCCCGGAACGCTCGCCTCCACCTGGCAACGCGCCGGCCGTGCCGGCCGCAGAACCGACTCCTCATGCGCCGTCTTCGTCGCCTCCTCCAGCCCCATCGATCAGTTCATCGTTCAGAATCCGGACTATTTCTTTGGCCGAACTCCCGAACACGCGTTCATCCAGCCCAATAACCTGGAGATCCTGGTCAATCATCTGAAATGCGCCGCATTCGAGTTGCCGATCCGCAGTGACGAGCACTTCGGCGGCATCGACGTCGCTCCCCTCTGCGAACGGCTCGAAGAAGCCGGCTATCTTCATCGCACGGGCGACAACTGGCACTGGACCGAACAGGCTTACCCCGCCGACACGGTCAGCCTTCGAGCCGTTACCTCGGACAATTTTGTCATCGTGGATACCACCGGACTCCCGCAGACCATCGGCGAAGTCGATTTCTCGAGCGCGCTCACGACCGTCCATCCCAAAGCGATCTACCTTCACCAGGGACAGCAATATCAGGTCGAGCGCATGGACTTTGAGAAGCGCAAGGCCTACGTCAAGCGGGTGGATCTGGAGTATTACACCGACGCAATCCGTTATACCCAAGTGCGGGTGCTGGAACTGGCGGAAAGCTCCACGCTTGAATCGGGTGGCGCGGCCTCTGCGAATCCCCATTCGGGAGCGACACGCAATCAAGGCGACGTGCTCGTTCGCTCCCAGGTAGTCGGTTTCAAGAAGATCAAGTTCTTCACCAACGAGAACGTCGGCTCCGGCAATCTCGAGTTGCCGGAAAATGAAATGCATACCACGGCGTTTTGGCTCACCCTGGAAAGGCCGCTCATCGAATCGCTGCCCTTCTCAGTGAGTGAACGCCAAAGCGGGATGCGCGGCCTCCTGCATGCCCTCAGTTCCATGGCCACGCTCCTGCTCATGTGCGACCGCCGCGACCTGGGCACCGCCATCGGTGAACGGCCTCAGTCTCCTGGTTTGGGTTTGGACTGGGATGAATCTCCTGAATTGGACGGAGTCGAGCGGGAGTACTTCGAGCCTAATTTATACATTTACGACGCTTACCCCGGCGGCATCGGCTTCTCGGAGCCGCTTTTTGACATTGCCGATGTGCTGATCGCGCGAACACGCGCCTTGATCGAGGCCTGCCCATGCGAACGGGGATGCCCTTCTTGCGTTGGCCCTGCCGATCAATCGAGCGAGCATGCCAAGCAGGTCGCGCTGGCCATCCTGAGTCGCTTGGGCGTGACTGCTCCATGAGCGGCTCGCTTCAAGAGCGCTTCTCCCGAATTTCCGCCTTCAAACCCGCAAGGAAGCGCGAACCCGTTCTTCCCAATCAGCCCAAGAATCACGACGATTGTCAGGATGGATTGCTGGCGCGGCTCGGCGCGCACGTCGGCAAAAATCGCTACGGCGAACACGTCGTCTATCGCCAATGGTATGCCACGCCGGAAATGTGCGAACCCTCGGAAGAAGCGTTGCGGCTTTTACTGCCGCCAAAATGCGAGGCACCCGAGCAAATACTCCGATGCGCCGTCGATCTGGAGAAATGGCTGTTCCTGGACACGGAAACCACCGGCCTCGCCGGCGGAACGGGAACGTATGCGTTCCTCGTCGGGCTCGCTTGGTGGGAGTCGGGAGGGCTTAGGATCGAGCAGCTTTTCATGCGCGATCACGACGAGGAGCATTCCATTCTTCTGGAAATTGCCCATCGCCTCGCCGAGCGCCCGGTTCTGGTCACCTTTAACGGCAAGTCCTTCGATTGGCCGCTGCTCCAGAATCGATTTCGCATGACCCGCCAGATCGATGTTCCTGAATTGGCCGCCCATCTCGACTTCCTGCATCCCGCCCGGCAGCTCTGGCGGTTGCAGATCGGCTCAACCAGGCTCGGCGACCTGGAGCGCAATGTCTTAGGCGCGGAAAGTTTAGGCTGGTCGCGCGGCGACGACATCGATTCATCGCGTATTCCCGAGTTCTATTTTGACTTCTTACGAACGGGAGCCGTGGACGGAATCGGCGGCGTTTTCCAGCACAACCGCATGGACTTGAGGGGACTGGCGGCGCTCGGCGCGCGTATCTGTCGGATGTTGGCGGAGCCGGAAGACGCTCGAATATCGCCGCTCGAATTTTATGGAATGTCGCAGCTCGTCGCTCGCCGCGGCCAATGTTCCAAAGCCCGTAAGCTATACGAGTGCAGCCTGGCCGCGGGGCTCCCAGCTACCGTCGCGCGTAAGGCCAGGCACGAAGCGGCCAGGCTCGCCAAACGAGAACGAGACTTCGGCCGCGCCATCGAACTCTGGAATCAGCTCGCCGGCTCGATCGAGCCGAGCTTCGAAGCTCTCGAACAACTCGCCCTTCACTACGAACGGAGAGAACGAGATTACGATGAGGCCGCGCGCATCACCCGATCCGCGCTCGGCGAACTTCGCAAGGCGTCCCGCCTCGGCCTGATCGGACCGGAACGCCACGCGCTTTTATCGCAACGTCTGAAGAAGCGTTTGATCCGTCTCCAAAGTAAGGCAGATCCGTTAAAGAGCCCCGTCTGAGCATGTACTGATTGACCCAAGACGCCATTGATTCCGACGATCTGCGCCCACGGCTCCGAACCATGACGGACGCTGAAGGTGAAAACCAAAAGGCAGCCCGCTCGCGAGGCCGCCTTTTTGGTTCCGTTTTGCTGAAGTTACCCGAACTGATTGCTAACGTTTGCCTTCTTCTACGTGGCCATGCCCGTCGTGGGTTTCATTTCCTTTGAAGTGCTCCACCTTGCCCGGACGCCGATCCGGTTCGGGCTTATCGCCACGGTGCGGCATGGCGCCCCTGTAGCCATGCTGAACATCGTAACGGTTATCCACATGGCCGTGGAACTTCTCAGGGCCATGGAACCAGGGACCGGCCCCAATAAAAATGCCGTCCCTGAACCATTCCGGACCGTAATAGCCATAGGGGGCACAGTCATATGGGGCATAGTCATAGTAGCCATAAGGGCAGTCAGGGGCGGGTCCGATCTGGACGGTGACCTGAGCCTGCGCCTTGGGGGTGGTGCTCATTGCCAGACAGGCTGCGAAAGCGATCGCAACGAGCGCGACAAATCGGAGTGCGTTCATGGTTTCTCCTCGGGCTGCAATGGCAACTTTAGCGAAGCTGCGGGGATGCGTGGATCGGCCGAACCGTGTAACGTCCTCGAAGGGATCACCCTAAGCGGCGGGCATAGGGCGCTAGCAAATGCCAGGCAAAGGGCCGCTGGGCGCGGGAATCGAGCGCGGAATTGGAATTGCGTATCAAGGCTTTGCGTGGCTTTGCTTCCCGCCTGGCGCTTTTTCGAAGCCACCGCTCAGGTCGTTCCGAGCGCGTACTACAACCCGGGTACTTTTTAATTTGGCGCTAAAGGCCCATTTGGCAGCACCGTCCGCACGGCCATGATGCCTTCGAGGTTGGGGGGAGTTGCGGGACGACAGCTCCGGGAAGTCGTTGGTTTCCCATCCGTCACATTAAGAGGAACCACGCGCGGGGAATCGAGATGCAAGCACTTCAATTGCACTGGTATGAGGTTTTAGCCGCAGTCATCTTGTTCGTTGTCTGGACTGCTTTGCAGTTGTTACTAATGAAGCCTAAAGAGGAAGATGAATCCGAACCGGAATCTCCAGAGCGGGCGGACACAGAGGCTTATGTGAAGTGCCAGGGTGAGCAGATGGCCGAAACATTGCGCTGGAAACGATTCCACTTTGATTGAGGCTCCCCACAGGCCTACGCCCCAGGAAGACGAAAAGGGCTAATTGCTTTGGGCGAATGGAACTTGTTGGGTGGCCGCTATGCGTGGATGGTGCCGGGGGGCAGAGTTGAACTGCCTACGCCGGCCTTTTCAGGGCCGCGCTCTACCGGTGAGCTACCCCGGCACCGTGAGAATCCAAAAATTGTAGCGGCGCGGAGTGGAGATGTCGAGAAGCAATCGCTCCCGGCTCTGGTTTCTCTGCGTTTTCCGAGCGGATGGTTTTACTTCAGCGATTCGTCGAACTCGCGCATCCAGTCTTTTTTCTTCAGCACTTCGCGCGGCTTGGTCCCTTCCGCCGGGCCGACGATCCCGTCTTTCTCCATGATGTCGATGAGTCGCGCCGCTCGCCCGTAGCCAATGCGCAGGCGGCGCTGCAGCGTGGAAGTGGAGGCCCGTCCGGCCTCGCAAACCACGCGAACGGCCTCCTGATAGAGGTCGTCGTCCACTTCCTCCTCGCCACCCTCGCCCGCCGCGGCCGCGCTCGTCTCGTCTTTGGGAGCTTCCAGCAATTTTTGGTTGTAGACGGCTTTGGCTTGTGACCGCCAGAAGTCGCAAAGCGAGGAGATCTCTTCCTCGCTGATCAGCGGCCCGTGAATACGATGCAGGCGCGACGATCCCGCCGGCAAATAGAGCATGTCGCCGCGGCCCAGCAGAGATTCCGCTCCATTCGAGTCCAAGATGGTTCGCGAATCCACTTTGCCCGCCACGCGGAAGGAGATGCGCGCCGGGAAATTCGCCTTGATCAAACCGGTGATCACGTCCACCGACGGCCGCTGCGTGGCCAGAATCAGGTGAATGCCCACCGCGCGCGCCATTTGTGCCAGCCGCGTGATGGACTCTTCCACGTTGGTTGTATCCACCATCATCAGGTCGGCCAATTCGTCGATGATGATCACGATCAGCGGCAGAGGCTTGTGTTCCTCTTGCTCGAGATTCTCAAAGAGCGAAAGCGATTGGCCTTTGGCAAAGGTGCGGTTGTACTGCTCGATATTGCGCACGCCGCGCTGCGCCAGCAGCTTCAGCCGCCGCTCCATCTCCCGCGTGGCATTGCGCAGCACGTTCGAAGCGACCTTGGGGTCCGTCACGACGGGCGCCAGCAGGTGCGGAATGTCCTCGTACAACCCCAATTCCAGCCGCTTGGGATCGACCATCACCATCTTCAGCTCTTCGGGTGTCGCTTTGTAAAGCATGGAGACGATCAGCGAATTGAGAAAAACGCTCTTGCCCGTTCCGGTCGATCCGGCGATCAGCAGGTGCGGCATTTGCGCCAGATCGGAGACGCGCACGCGCCCGATCAGGTCCTTTCCCAGCGCCAGCGTCAATCTCGAGGCGGAGTTGACGAAGTCCGCCGATTCGATCACTTCGCGCAGCATGATCGTCTGCCGCCGCTGGTTGGGCACCTCGATGCCCACCGTCGATTTCCCGGGAATGCGCTCGATCAAAATCGATTCGGCCCGCAGCGCGAGGCACAAATCGTCGGAGAGCCCGGTGATGCGGCTGTACTTGATCCCCGCTTCCGGCTTGAACTCGTAAGTCGTAACCACCGGACCGGGGTTGATCTGCGTGACGTGCCCGCCCACGTCGAATTCGCGGCACTTCTCCTCGATCGCCCGCGCGCACTCCTTCAGTTCGTCTTCCGAAATCTTTTCGCTGCGCTCGGCCGCACGCAGCAGGCTCGGAGAAGGCAAACGGAAACCCGCCGCGCCGCGTGCGATCTTCGGTTCCGCGGAAGATTTCTTTGCCGCCGCGGGAGCCTCGGCGATTTCAGGCATGAACACGGGACGCGCCACGGCCGTATCGTCCTCTTCTGCCGCCTTGGACCTTTCTTCCTCCGCCGCTTCGGCCGCTTCCGCGGCAGCCTTGCGTTCTTTCGACCCCATCGTTTGCGTGGGAACGGGCTGGCGCCCGCTCAGCTTGTTCGCTTCCACGCGCTTGCGCATTCTTTCCTGTTCGCGCTTCTGCTGCCAGGCCGACCAGCGCGCCTTCAGCCTTCCGATCGGATCGAGCTTTTTCACCGGCCCGCGGACCAGGGCGTGCGTTCCCGTAAAGGAGAATGGCGTGGTGAGGAAAAGCGCCGCAAAGAGCGAAGCAAGGGCAACGACGTGCGCTCCCACGGAGTTGAACGCGTGTTCCAGCCCCGAGGCCATCAAGCCGCCCACGAAGCCGCCCGGCGGGATAGCCTCGCGCACATCGGGAATCCGCCACAGGCTGAGCAAGGCGGGCAAGGAAAGGATCAGCAGCGTGTACCCGATCAGGCTGCCAACGGCCGAATCGAGGGGCTGGCTGCGAAACCAGCGCACTCCCAGCGCCAAAGTCCCCATCGGCAGCAGAAATGCCGCATAGCCCAGCACCTGAAACATCAAATCGGCGGTATACGCCCCCACCGGTCCCACCCAATTTCGCGCCGCATGCGCTTGTGGCGCTTGCGCGGACACGTTTAGCGAGACGTCTCGCGGGCTATAGGAAAGCAGGGCCAGCGCCATCAATATGGCCAGAGTGATGCCTAGAAAACCAATTAGCTCATTGAACCGGCGGTTTTCCGTCGGGGTCAGCAAGCGCACGGGATTCTCCTGCATTCTGGGGAAGGACAAGAGATAGCTGCACAGGACGCGCGGGCGCTGGTCGCGCGGTTCACCTGTGGAGGAACATCGGACGGCGGTAACTATACCAAAGCCCTAAGCCAAAAAAATAGGGGATGTTCGTCCGAGTACCTACCGGTTATCTCCCGCTCTCCGAGCTTCTATCTGGACAACCAGCTTCTAAACGACCCAACGGCCCGAAAAATAAGCCCACAGCACGGCTGCGCCCACGATGATCCTGTAGATCGCAAAAGGCGCGAACCCTCGCCGTCTCACCCAGGCCATGAACCAGGCCACCGAACCGTACGCCACGATGAACGACATCACCAGTCCAATCGCCAGAAGCGCCCATCCGTGAGCGTCGATTTGCGATACCCCGATCGGGTTTTCGCCCTTTCCCGCCAGCGATTTCAGCAGGTCGTATCCTGTCGCCGCCACCATCGTCGGCATGGACAGAAAAAACGAAAACTCCAGCGCCGAGGCCCGGGACATTCCCGCCACTTGCCCCGCCGCGATGGTAGACATCGAACGCGACGTCCCGGGGAACACGGCCGAGAGAATCTGGCATGCGCCAATCCAGACCGCCTGTCCCAAGCTCATCGCCTCCATCTTCCAGGTGCGGATTCGTCCGCCCTTCGATCCCGGACCGGCCGCTTCCGATTTTGCGTTGGCCGCGTCGATCACCCACATCACAATCCCGCCAATCAGCAACGAGCTGCCCATGATCGTCAAGCTCTCCAAATGTTTGCCGATTACCTTGGTCAGCAGAAAAGACGGGATCGCCGTAACCACAAAGGCGATCGCCACCAGGCTCAGAGGATGAGTGAATATCGTGCGCGTCCCATCCTCTCCCCCCGGAAAAGTGCTCATGAATTTTGCGATCCGATGCCGGAAGTAGATGGGAAGGCAGAGAATGGGCCCCAGTTGAATCACGATCGTATACATTTTCCAATAACCGCTGCTGAGGCTCACGTGAAGGAGGGCTTCGGAAATCCGCAGATGCGCCGTGGAGCTCACGGGAAGAAACTCCGTCAGCCCCTCCACGATTCCCAGCAGCATTGAGATTAGATAGTCGTTCAAATCCCCTCCAAGGAGTGGTCGCTGATTCGCAGGCTTAAGTGGCTAAGCGCTTATTCATCAGATAAGCGTCGATGCGGCCCAGATAATAGCCGGGAGAGATGCCCAGACTACGATAGCCATGCCTTTGCCAGAAGGCAATGCCGGCTTCGTTGTTTGTTGCCGTTTGCAGCTCGATGTACCGCACTCTCATCGACGCCAGCCGCCGCTCGGCTTCCTCCAGCAAAGCGGTTCCAACGCCGCCGCGCCGCTGCCCTTCGAGCACGTCGATGGTTACGATGTACCCGGCATCGCCAGCGCCTTGAGCGATGATGAAGCCGGCGATGGCGAAGCCAGCGCCGCCCGATTCAGGCCCGGCCTCCGCCTCGGCAACCACGCAGAACGATCCGCGCTGCTTCAGATACCACCGCAGCATCGCCCGCGAATAGGCAATTCCCCGCGCGTAACACGCCTGGTCGATCTCATATAACCTCTCGAAATCGGCGGGGGAGTAATCGCGCAGCTTGCATGGCATGGTTATTCGGCCCGACGTAACCAAAATAAAGAAACCAGGATTTAAGATGCAGACGGGAAGTCCATCGGCTCGTTCCGAAGGCAGGAGCGTTCCGACGCTCCCCTCCAGGCGGCCTCTAAACTTCCCTTTTATGCTTCCCCTTATACTTCGAGGATCACCGGCAGGATCAGCGGGCGCTTCGAGGTCTGCTTGTTCAAATAGCGTTTCAAATCCGCGCGAATCTTCTCCTTGATCACGCTCCAATCCTTCTTTTCTTCCGGATTGGATTGCTCGATCGTCCGCAAAACCACGTCGCGCGCCGCCGCCAGCAGTTCGGTCCCGTTGTCGGAAGGCAAAAAGCCGCGCGTCACCATCTCCGGCCGCGACTCCATGCGCCCCGTATGCTTGTCGATGGCGATAATCGGCACCACGATGCCGTCTTCGGCCAGATGCTGCCGGTCGCGGATGACCACCTGCTCGATCTCTTCGAGCGATCCGGAATCCACGCACACCCGCCCCATGGGCACCGGCTCCCGCCGGTACGCGCCATCTTCCGTGAATTCGATGGGATGCCCGTCCTCCAGCAGCAGAACTTCGCCCGACACCGAGCCCACCTGCTGTGCCAGCGCCGCATGGCGAAACAGCTGCCGGTATTCGCCGTGAACGGGAACGAAGTAGCGCGGGCGCACCAGGTTCAGGATCAGCTTTTGCTCTTCCTGGCTGGCATGGCCGGAAACGTGCAAAAGGCCGCCGTTGTTATCGTAATAGACCAGCGCCCGCCGCCGGAACATATGGTCCAGCATGCGGAAAATTGCCTTCTCATTCCCCGGGATGATGCGCGCGGAGAGAATCACGGTGTCGTCCTGGTCCACGCTGATGAGCCGGTGATTGTCCACGGCCACCCGCGATAACGAAGACATCGGCTCGGCCTGGCTCCCGCTCACCAGCACCACCATGCTCTTGGGGTCGAATGATCGCAGGTCCTGTGACCGCACGACCATGCCGTCGGGAATCCGCAGCCGCCCCATGCCATGGGCGATCTCCACGTTATCCACCATGCTGCGTCCCACAAAGCCGACCTTGCGGCCAACCGACCCGGCGATATCGATGATCTGCTGAATGCGGTGTATCGAACTCGCGAAGCACGAAACCAGCACTTTGCGCGGCGCGGCCCGAAATAGCTCCTCGATGCGGTTCCACACCGCGCGTTCCGACGGCGTATACCCCGGCCGCTCCACATTGGTGCTGTCGCTGAAGAGCGCCAGGACTCCCTCCTGGCCGTAGCGCGCAAAGGCGTGCAGGTCAAAGGGCGCGCCGTCCACCGGAGTCGGGTCTATCTTGTAATCACCCGTGTGTATCACCACGCCCACGGGCGTGCGGATGGCCAGCGCCACGCAGTCAATCGTGCTGTGCGTAACGTGGATAAACTCCACCTCAAACGGCCCGATCTCCGCGCGGCGTCCGGGAATCACTTCCCGCAGATCCGCTTTCTCCAGTAGCCCGTGCTCCTCCAGGCGCTTGCGCACCAGGGCCAGGGTGAAACGCGTGCCAAAGATGGGAACGTTAAGGTCGCGAAGAATATAGGGCAGCGCGCCGATGTGATCTTCGTGCCCGTGCGTCAGCACGATCGCCCGCACGTGTTCGCGGTTTTGCTTGAGGTAAGTAGTATCGGGAATGACGATATCGACGCCCAGCAGCTCGACTTCCGGAAACATCATGCCCGCGTCGATCACCAGGATGTCGTTCCCGGTGCGCAGGGCCATCATGTTCATGCCGAATTCGCCCAAACCACCGAGAGGAATAGCCCACAGCGAAGGCTTGCTCAACTTTCTCACAGCTCCTTTTTTAGTCGAAACATCGTACCACGCGAATAGCGCGGGTGCCCCATTCGCCGCCGCAACATCGTTAAGGAATGCGGATCCTAACTCGAAGGGCTACCAGGCACTCGGCCAAACCGGCCGAAAAGCCGGATCGTCCAAGTAAGAATGAACACGCCAAACAAAGCAAGCATGTACCAAAGCCGCATGGGATTCGCCCCGTCGTGCCCATGCAAAGTGTTTTGGACCGCGTAATCGAAGGCTACAACGATCACCGCATAGACGGCGCATCCAAACCACGCAAACCACCCGCTCAGAAACTCCATTGTGGCAGCCCTGTGCTCCGAGCCTAGCCAGTATTCTTTATTGGGCAAATTGATCAGTTGCCTCGGCGTAACCGCAATGATCTTGGGAACGCCGAATACGAGCACCGCCGCCAGCACGGTCATCCAGGCAAATATCTCGAAGAATGCCTGCTTCGTCGACCAGCCGTTAGGAATTCCGCGCGCGTCGAAATGCGAAGCCATAATATTGGGTAAGAGAGGGTAGTAATGCCGGAAGTACGCCCCCGCAGCAGCCGCCATCAATAAATAGAGCCCTTTAGGCCATCGCCGGTTCAAGCGAGGATCTCCTCAGACGCGTTTGCCTCCGGTGAGAAGGCGAGCGCCCAACACCAGCACCACGGCTCCCACGGTCGCCGCCGCCAGGCTGTACACAAATCCTCCGCCGAAAATGCCCAGTTTCAAGAAGATCCAGCCGCCCAGGATCGAACCGACCAGCCCGATGGCGATGTTCCCCAAACACCCGAAGCCCGAGCCTCGGCTGATCTCACCCGCGATCCACCCTGCCAGCAGCCCGATCAGGATCCATCCCAGCAGGGAGGTCCGCACGGAAACGCCAAAGAAATGAACCATAGATCTCCTCGACTAGCCTCGACTTAACTTAGACCCTCGGCAATGATTTCCTTATAGACGTCATAGACGTCTTATTCAACAATGCGCGCTCCGGAACTGCAACCCCGATCTGGTACGCTCACACTATGGCCGAACTGGCATTCAGCCGCGAGGACCTCGTTCGCCGCGGCAAGAAGCTCGAGTATTTCACCATCGTCTGGAACAGCCTCGAAGGCCTCGTTGCCGTATTCGCCGGCGTTTTCGCCGGCAGCATTTCGCTGGTCGCATTTGGCGTGGATAGCTTCATCGAAGTCGCCTCCGGCGCCGCGCTGCTCTGGCGCATCTATTCCGACGCCGACGAGGCTCACCGCGAGGAAGTCGAACGGATTGCGCTCAGGATTGTGGCCGTCTGCTTCTTTGCCCTGGCTCTGTATGTCGCCTACCAGGCGACCGGCGATTTGCTCCGGCGAGAGCCGCCCCAGCACAGCCTGTTCGGAATCATCGTCGCCTGCGTCTCGCTTATCGTTATGCCCGTGCTCTCGCGCGCCAAGCGCAAGCTGGCCTCGGACATGGGGAGCCCGGCGATGGATGCCGACGCCAAACAGACCCAGTTTTGCGTCTATCTTTCCGTGATTCTTCTCGCCGGACTGCTGCTGAACGCCGTCTTCGGCCTCTGGTGGGCGGACCCGCTAGGCGGTCTCCTGATGGTTCCCATCATCCTTAGAGAAGGCGTACAAGCCGTTCGCGAACGTCCCTGTTGCCCGTAAGTCCGCTTGCGCCACTCCTGGACCCCCAATCGCCGCCGGAAAATCGTGTTCGGCGCTCCCGAATTTGACTAACCCCGTCGCCGCCCATAGTATCGTTTGTTTCAGCGCATCGCTTCGGAGCGTCTGTGACTCACGGCAACGACCGTCCTCGCTACTATCTCACCACGCCAATCTACTACGCCAACGCGCGCCCGCACGTTGGCTCGGCTTACACCACTCTGGTTGCCGATACGGTCGCCCGCTTCAAGCGCATGCAGGGTTACGACGTGGCCTTTGTTACCGGCACCGACGAACACGGCGAAAACATCGCCCGCGCCGCGGCCAAGGCGGGCGTCTCGCCCCGCGAACACGTGGACCGCTATTCCGCGGTTTTCCGCAATCTCTGGAATGAGCTGGGCATCAGCTACACGCATTTCGTCCGCACCACTTCGCTCGAACATCTCCGTGCCGTGCGCCGCCTGCTGCTGCGCGCGCGCGATACCGGATTCGTCTACAAGGCCTTCTATCAGGGGCGTTACTGCGTCTTCGACAATCTCTACGTGACCGACACTACCGATCCGGTCGATTGCCCGCTGTGCGGCCGTCCCGCGGAGATCGTTTCCGAAGAGAACTACTTCTTCAAGCTCTCCGCCTTCCAGGACAAGCTCCTGAAGCTTTACGAGGACCAGCCCGATTTCATCCGCCCCGCCTTCCGCCGCAACGAGGTGCAGCGTTTTGTCGAGGCCGGGCTGCGCGATATCTCCGTCAGCCGCAAGACCGTCAAGTGGGGCTTGCCCTGGCCCGACGATCCCGACCACGTCGTCTACGTCTGGTACGACGCGCTCACCAGTTATCTGAGCGGCATCGGCTATGGCGACGATGAGTTGCAATGGGAGAAGTACTGGCCCGCGCAGCTCCACCTGATCGGCAAGGAGATCATTCGCTTCCATTGCGTCTATTGGCCGGCCTTCCTCATGGCCGCGCAGGAGCCGCTGCCGAAGTGTGTTTTCGCTCACGGCTGGCTGCTTTTCGAGCAGCAGAAGATGAGCAAATCCAAAGGCAATGTCGCTTACGCCGAGCCCATCGCCCGCACCGTCGGCGTCGATGCGCTGCGTTATTACCTGCTGCGCGACGTCCCCTTCGGCCAGGACGGCAATTTCAGCCACGACGCTCTGCTTACGCGCTACAACAGCGACCTCGCCAATGGCCTTGGCAATCTCGCCAGCCGCACGCTGGCTATGATCGGCCGTTATTGCGAAGGACAAATCCCCGCGGCGAAACCTGCGGCCATCGGCGAAGCCGAGAACTCGCTCGCCGCCGCCGTCACCGAAGCCGCGCGCACCGTCATCGCTCAATACGAAGAACTATCCTTCTCTCGCGCCCTCGAAGTCGTCTGGGCCGCCATCGCCGAGGTCGATGGCTACCTTACTGCGAACAAGCCCTGGACGCTCGCAGACGATCCCAGCCAGCGCGCTCATCTCGAAACCGTCTTGTACTATGCCGCCGAGTCGCTGCGCATTTTGGTGGCGCTCGCACATCCCGCCTTGCCCATAGCCACGGAAAAGATTTGGGCGCAACTGGGGCAGTCGGGCGCGCTCGGGGAAGCGCGCATCGATCAGCTCGCCTGGGGCGGGTTGCGTCCCGGCACGCCCATTGGCGAGCCGGCAGCCGTATTTCCTCGCGTGGAAAAAACCGAAACACTGGAGAAAATTGCAGCCATGGAACAGGAAATTCTCAAACCGCAAGGAACGCCCGTAACCCCGTCCGCTCCGGCAGCAGTTCCGGCCGCTGCGCCCGCCGCTCAACCGGCCGCGGCCGCGGGCGCAAATGCCCGCATCACCATCGACGATTTCGCCAAAGTAGAGATGCGCGTCGGCCAGGTGAAGTCCGCCGAACGCGTGGCCGGCGCCGACAAACTGCTGAAAGTCATGGTCGACGTGGGCGACGAAGTGCGCCAGATCGTTGCCGGAATCGCCACCGCGTACCAGCCCGAGCAACTTGTTGGCCGCAAGGTGGTGGTTGTCGTGAATCTGCAGCCGCGCAAGCTGCGCGGCGTGGAGTCCAACGGCATGATCGTCGCGGCCTCCATCGCCCCGGAAGGAACGCCCGTCCTCGCCGGATTCCTCGAAGACGTGCCGGTCGGCTCGCGCCTGAAGTAGCGCGGCTTAAGGAATCGGTTCCGCGACCAGGTCATCCATGGAACCAGTCCCTTCATCCTCCCAGCAGCTTGAACTAGTCGATTCGCATGCCCATCTGGACATGTCCGAATTCGACGCGGATCGCCTGGACGTGCTGGCGCGGGCGCAAGCCGTCGGGGTGCGCAACATTCTGGCCATCGGCGGAGCTCCCGGCGCGCTCGCTTCGTCGATGCCCTTCGCCCAGCGCCACGAGTGGATCTACGCCGCCGCCGGAGTTCACCCTCACGAAGCTAAGCTCGCCACTCCGGCGCATTACGAAGAGCTGGCCGCTCTGGCCAAGCGTCCCAAATTCCTGGCCGTCGGCGAGATCGGCCTCGACTATCACTATGACCATTCGCCGCGGGACGTTCAGCAGCGCGTCTTCATCGAACAGCTCGACTTGGCGCGCCATGCCGCCCGCCCCATCATTATTCATTGCCGCGAAGCATGGCCCGACTGCCTCGATATTCTGGACCGCCACTGGCGCTCCTTCGGCTTGGGTGGAATCTTTCATTGCTTCACCGGCACGCTCGACGAAGCCCGCCGCGGAATCGAAATGGGCTTCCTCATCTCCTTCGCCGGAAACTCCACCTATCCCAAGGCCCAAAACCTGCGCGAGGTGGCCTCCGCCCTGCCCCTCGAGTCCCTTTTGATCGAAACCGACTCCCCTTTTCTGGCTCCTCAGCCCTTTCGCGGACGCCGAAACGAGCCCTCCTATGTCGCCGAAGTGGCGCGCACGCTCGCACCTGTGAGAAACTTGGCGCCTCAGGTTTTCGCGGCCGCCACCACCGCCAATTTTCGCCGCTTCTTTGGCCTGGTATCGACGGATCGGCCTACTTAGCCACCTCGAGTTGTGCCGCGGAAAATTGCCGCAGGGAATGATGGAGGAGCGACATCTCACTGCTGACGGTTAAAGAGATTTTTGATCTGGTGCGCGACGACCTCTCCGGCGTCGAACGGGAGATCACGCAGCAGACCGGCTTGGCGAACGAGCCGGTGGCCGAAATCGCCGGTTACCTGCTCGGCGGCGGAGGCAAACGCCTGCGCCCCGCACTGCTCCTGCTCGCGGCGGGATATGCGGGTTACCAGGGCGCCGCCGCCGTGCGCCTGGGCGCCGTCGTCGAGCTGATTCATAGCGCCACCCTCATCCATGATGACGTGATCGATGGCGCCGATACCCGCCGGGGCCGGCCTTCGGCCAACTCGCGCTGGGGAAATCATCGCAGCGTCCTGGCCGGGGATTGGCTCTACATGCAGTCGTTCCAGATGGCCCTCGAGGAACGTAACTTCCGCGTTTTGGACATCCTTATCGAGCTCACCCAAAACATGGTTGAGGGCGAACTGCTGCAGCTCTCCAGCCTGGGCCGGATGGATTTGGGCGAACAAGACGTGCTGGATTTGGCCGCCCGCAAGACGGCCTGTCTGTTTAGCGGCTGCGCTCGCCTCGGCGGCGTGCTCGGCTCGCTCACCGATTCGGAGGAACAGTCGCTCGCGGATTACGGCCATTTTGCGGGATTGGCTTTTCAGCTGGTCGACGACGTGCTGGACTTTACCGCCTCGCCCTCACAATTGGGCAAGCCCGTGCTCAGCGATCTCAAGGAGGGCAAAGTCACCCTGCCGCTGATTTACGCACTGCAAAGCGATGGCGCCGCGGGAGTTGGCATGGTGCGAACCGTGCTCGAAGAGAAGGGCTTCCACAGCGTGCGCCCGGAGCAAATCTCGGCCCTGGTCCGCGATTCGGGAGCTCTCGACCGCACCCGCGTCCTGGCCAATCAGTATGCCTCCCGCGCCAAAGCCTGCCTCAACGGCCGAGCGGCGAGCGAATTTGGCCGCGCGCTCTTCGCCGTTCCCGATTTCATCCTCGACCGCGAACATTAGTTCCGCCCGGCATCATGCTGCCGTTCAAGCTCGTCTATCACGAAGGCTACGATTTGCGGCTGGGCCAGCACGTCTTCCAAGCGCAGAAGTTCGGCATGGTCCGCGATGCCCTGCTCGCCGGCAAGATTGCGGACCGTGGCGATTTCCTCAGCCCGGAACCGGCCACCGATGAAGATATCCTTCGCGTGCACACCCGCGACTGGGTCGATAACCTCCTGCACGATAAGCTCAGCATCGCGGAACGAGTGCGCCTGGAAATCCCCTATTCCCAGGCCGTTGTGCGGGGGTTCTGGTTGGCCGCCGGCGGATCGATCCTCGCCGCCCGCTGCGCCGTAAAAGACGGCTTTGGATTCAATATCGGCGGCGGATTTCACCATGCATTTCCGGGGCACGGCGAAGGGTTCTGCATGATCCACGATGTTGCCGTAGCCATCCGCCGGTTACAGGCTGACGGCACGCTCCAGAGGGTTCTGGTCGTCGATACGGATGTGCATCAGGGGAACGGCACCGCGGCCATCTTCGCCGGCGATGAGAGTGTTTTCACCTTGTCTCTGCACCAGGAAAATAATTATCCCGACCCGAAGCCGCCTTCGGACTTGGACGTGAATATCGCCGATGGCGTGGGAGACGAACAATATCTGGAGCTGCTGGATAAAGCGCTGGCGGAGGCCTTCCGCCGCTTTTCGCCGCAAATGCTTTTCTATATTGGCGGTGCCGACCCCTATCGCGACGATCAGCTGGGCGGACTCTCGCTGACCATGCCAGGTTTACAGGAGCGCGATGCGCTGGTCTTTGCTGAAGCCAGGCTCCGCGGCTTGCCTGTGGCCGTGGCTTTTGCCGGCGGTTACGCCCGCCAGGTCGAAGACACCGTGCGCATCCACGTGAACACAGTGATTGCGGCCCGCGAACGCGCCGCCGCACGCGTCATCTAGTGCCCCCACAAATGAATCGCACTTCGGGGTCGTTGCCCAGGGCTTTAGCCCTGACAACAAGGCGGAAAGCAAAGGGGCTTCAGCCCCTGGAGACGGCACGTTTCGATTCGTGGCGATCATTGGAAATCGAGCAGAACGTCGGTTACGTGACTCGCGGGATTGGTGCGCAAGAAGTGCCCCATCTTTTCGTAGTGCACCGGCTTATCGCCAAAAATCGCCACCGTAGGCTTCTCGAGCTTCGAGAGCATTTCTTCCAGGTAGGTGTTGTCGAACACTTGCCCGCCCTTAAGCTGCCAGCTATTGCGCACGATGCGTTCGGCATCGAGAGAAAGACCCGTAATCACCAGTTCGCCCATGCGATATTGCGGACCCTCCGCGATCTTCACGTTGTAGGCGACGGTGGCCTTGGCATCGTCGAACTGGGCCGTCGGTGCGACCTTCACGTCCAGATAACCGTGATGCTGGTACTCCAGTTCCACCTGCTCCCAATCCCCGGCGAGTTGCATGCCGTTGGCCAAGTCGCCGGGCTTCACTGCCAGAAGTTTGGAAAGCGCGGCTGCATCAAGCGCGGAGTTGCCGGTCCAGACGATGCCCGAGAGGTGGTACACGAGCCCCGGCATGATCGGAATCTGAACATCTACCGTGGAGGAATTCTGCGGGTCTGTGTCCGAGCCGGCGGCGAAATGAATAGTCGGCGGGCCGAACTTCACGCCAATCTGTCCGGTGGCAAGATAGATCGGCCGCAGCTGTTCATTCTCGAAAAGGTCGATGGCAAAGCGTGAAAAGCTTTTGCCCACAAGATCGCTCACGCGGTCCTTCAGCTTCTCCGAATTCTGGGCCAGCGCATCGCCGAAGGTAAGGCTGGAGATGGTGAAGCTGGGGCCATCCTGGCGGAACTGCATGATCATCTGGTCACTGGAAGGCTCGGCCACGAGCATGTGGTCCACGTTGGCCTTGATTCCGCGCGACGCGAGCTTGGCGGCAAGCACGGAGGTGATTTCGTTCAGCAGCGTGCCGTCGCGAGGAGCGCTGCCGTCGAAAAGCGGTACGCCCTGGCGAATCTCATCGGCCAGTTCTTCATCGGTGAACCACGGGAAGTTCTCGAACATTACCGGAACGGCATCGGCGTCTTCTAACTCGAAATCGACTGTGGCGCGCCGATTCTTGACGGTGAAACGAAAGTTGACGCGGGAAAACACTCCGAGGTGAACCAGGCCATCGGCGATCGCTTGCAGCTTTTCCTGGTCGCCGGGATCGCCGGGCCGCAAACCCACCGTCGCTGCGATCTGTGCGTCGCTGTAGCGATGCGACCCGGAGGAATGTACCTCCGCGACAACAAACGAATCGGGAGCGGTTTGGGCCGCAAGATCGCAGGCTGCGAGCAAGACGCACGAAGCGCAAGCAAAAATGAAAATGAAGCGAAAGCCGCGCATGATTGCCCTGATTCTATCGCGGCGCAGCGAAAAGAAAACTCGGCAGTGCTGCTTTTATTCCACGGTGACGGATTTAGCCAGATTGCGAGGCTGGTCCACGTCGCAGCCGCGGCGCACCGCGATGTGATAAGCGAGCAACTGCAAGGGCACGATTTCGAGAATCGGGGCCATTAGCTCGGGCGCGGTGGGGATTTCGATGGCGTGGTCGGAAGCTTTGCGCGCCAGGTGATCGCCTTCGCTAACCACGGAAATGACGATGCCGTCGCGCGCTTTCACTTCCTGAATATTGGAGACGCTCTTTTCGTAGCGCACCATGGAATCGGAATCGAATTCGTCGCGCGTAGCCAGCACCACCACGGGCAAATTCTCATCGATGAGTGCGTTGGGGCCGTGCTTCATCTCCCCCGCGGGATAGCCCTCGGCGTGAATGTAGGAGACTTCCTTCAATTTGAGTGCGCCTTCGAGAGCGATGGGGTAGTGGATGCCGCGGCCGAGATAGAGGAAATCGGTATAGCGGAAAAATTGCCGCCCCAGCATTTCGTAGATGCCTTCCTGGTCGCCTTGCAGAATCATCTCCAGCTTCTGGGGAAGGCGCGTGAACTCCTGCATCAGCTTTCTCGCGGCATCGTCGGCGAGCTTGCCCCGCTTCTGCCCGAGATAAAGAGAGATGAGCATCAGCGCGGTGAGCTGCCCGGTAAACGCTTTCGTGGAGGCGACGCCGATTTCCGGCCCGGCATGCGTGAGAATGGTGCCGGCGGCTTCGCGCGTGACCATGGAGCCCACCACGTTGCAGATGGCCAGCGTTTTGGCGCCTTTTTGCTTGGCCTCGCGCTGCGCGGCGAGCGTATCCGCCGTTTCCCCGGACTGGCTGATACAGATGACCAGCGTGCGATCGTCAATGATGGGATCGCGATAGCGGAATTCGCTGCCGTAATCCACTTCCACGGGAACTCCGGCCAGCCGCTCGATCATGAATTTGCCGGCCAGGCCGGCGTGCCAACTGGTGCCGCAGGCAACAATCTTGATATTCCGGAAATTGCGGAAGTCCTCTTCGGTGATGGCCATTTCGTCGAGGAAGACTTTGCCGGTCTCCTGAGAGATGCGGCCCAGCATGGTGTCCCGGATGGCGCGAGGCTGCTCGTTAATCTCCTTGAGCATGAAATGCTTGTAGCCGCCCTTTTCGGCGGTGATGGGGTCCCACGTGACGTGATGAATCTTGGGCTCGACCGGCTTGGATTCGATATCGGTTACTTTGACGCCCTTCGCAGTGAGGACGGCAATATCACCATTGCCCAGGAAAAACATGTCGCGGGTATGAGCCAGGATGCCCGGAATGTCGCTGGCTACAAAGTATTCATCCTTACCCAGGCCAACCAGCACGGGCGGGCCGTTGCGGGCCGCCACGATTTTGCGTGGGTCCTTGGTCGATAAGATCACCAGAGCGTAATCGCCGCTTAGTCGCCTGATGCTTTTGCGCACGGCGTCTTCCAGCGGGCCGCCGTCCATATATTTTTCAACCAAATGAGCCACGATCTCGGTGTCGGTCTGCGTGACGAACTTGTGCCCTTCTTTTTCGAGCTCTTCCTTCAGTTCCACATAGTTTTCGACGATGCCATTGTGAACGACGACGACCTCGCCCTTGCAGTCCCGGTGGGGGTGGGCATTCTCTTCCGTGGGCCGACCATGAGTGGCCCAGCGGGTGTGGCCCAGGCCATAGATGCCATCGATGGGGTGCTGGCGGATGGACTCCTCGAGATTAGGCAACTTGCCGGAGGCGCGGCGAATCTCCAGATGGCCGTTCTCGCTGACCACGGCCACGCCGGCGGAATCGTATCCGCGATATTCGAGGCGCCGAAGCCCGTCCAGGATAAGGGGGACAACTTTCTTAGGGCCGATATAGCCGACAATGCCGCACACGATGGAGTCTCCTTGGAATGAAACCGGGCGAGAAAAGCACCGGCCATTCAGGGTAGCACAAGGACTTTGGAGAGCGCCTTACGTGAGGGGCCGTAGTTTTCGGCCAATAAACCCCAATGAAAAACCGGCCCAATTGCCGCTTATCCGGCAGTGGCGGGTTTGGCGTCCTCCACAATTTCAAAGCGGAAATCCTCGATCACGGGATTGGCAAGGACGTCGCGCGCAATGCGCTCCACTTCGGCCTGAGCGGCGGCGCGGTCCAGACTATCCAGATCGAGGATAAAGAATTTGCCCTGGCGAACATCGCGCACAGAGGCGTGGCCAAGCGAGGCAAGAGCGTGCTGAATCGCAGCGCCCTGAGGGTCCAAGACCGTCGATTTCAGCATGACCCATACGTGGGCTTTCATGGCAGGCATTATAGCAGTCCCAGCGGCGCCGCTTGAGCGCGGAAGTTTTGCAGCAACGCGACTTTTTCCTCCGTGGGAAGGAAAGCTCCGCGAAAGGCGCCCTCGGAGATGCGCAGGATTTCTTCGCCGCTCAGGCCCATCTGTTCGAGCGTGGCGTATTCGGCGTTCAAGGTGGTGCTGAACATGGCGGGATCGTCGGTCGAAATGCTGATGGGTATGCCGGCGCGAAAGAGGCGAGGGAGCGGATGTTCGGCTAAGCGCACTTCGGGGCGGCCGAGATACCTTGCCAACGCGCCGGTGCACAGATTGCTCGTAGGGCAGAGTTCCAGACCAATCGACCGTTCCGCGAGCAACGCCATTAACTCGGGATCGGCCGCCGCGGCGATGCCATGACCGATGCGTTCCACTCCGAGAATCTTGACGGCATCGCGGACCGAATCCGGGCCACCGATCTCTCCGGCATGAACCAGCCGATGCAATCCGTGGGCGGCCGCGTATTCATAGACGTCGCGAAAGTGGGCTGCCGGAAGAGCGAGTTCGTCGCCGCCCATTCCAAAAGCGATGACACCCGCGCCGCGCAGGTCCACGGCGCATCGGGCAACCTCGCGAGCCGCGGCAGGCCCGAACTGGCGCACTGCGTCGAATATCCATTGCAGGCGCAGCCCGCGATGCTCGAACGGCGCGCCGGCTTCGCGGATTGCGGCGAAGTTGGCGGCAACATCCTGTTTGCGCAAGAGCATGACGCCGACGGAGAGAGTGATCTCGGCATACACAATGTTTTGGGCCAGCAACTGTTCGCACATGCGGCGAGCTACCAGGGCGTAGTCCGCCGGGGCCCGCAGATACGAAGTGACCCACTTGTAGGCCTCGATGAAGGCGGCGAAATCCCTCGCGGCATAGCGCGCGGCGACGGCGCCTTCGATGAGAAGGTCGCCATATTTTCCGGCGAGAGCGACGACGGTGGCGGGCTCCATGGTGCCTTCGAGATGGAGGTGCAGTTCGGCTTTGGGCAGCAATTGAAATCGCGATGTCCACGATTGTACCGAGAGCTGCTGAGCCATCAGGATCTCGCCATCAGGATTTTCCTGGGGCCGGTTTCGGGGCGAATTCGCTGTGCCTGCGGCTGTAAGCTGCGTAAATCACGAGGCCGATCGCGAGCCAGACGACAAAACGAATCCAGGTGATCACCGTGAGGCCCATCATCAATCCGCCGCACAGAACAATGGAGATCAGCGGAAACCAAGGGACCAAGGGAACCCGAAAGCCGCGCCGCCGCTGCGGGTCATTACGGCGCAAGAGGATCACTCCCAGCGATACCAGCACGAAGGCGAAAAGCGTTCCGATATTGGAAAGATCGGCTGCGTCGCTGACGGCAAAGATTCCCGCGGGGAGGCCCACGGCCAAACCAGCGATCCAGGTGGACAGATGGGGAGTCTGGAAACGCGGATGGACGGCGGAGAAGATCTTGGGGAACAGACCGTCACGCGACATGGCATACCAGATGCGCGCCTGCCCATACTGAAAGACCAGCAGCGATGAAACCATGCCCATCAATGCGCCAATCACAATCACCGATCCGGCCAAGCGGCTGGAGCTGAGATGGTGCAAGGCATAGGCCACCGGAGCGTCGGAAGCCTCGCCGGAAACGAACGTGGTGTATTTCATCATTCCGAGGAGAACGATGGAAACTCCGATGTAGAGAACCGTGCAGACGATCAGCGAACCAATGATGCCGATGGGAAGATCGCGCTGCGGATTTTTGGCTTCCTCCGCCGCGGTAGAGACGGAATCGAAGCCGATGTAAGTGAAAAAAACGATGGCGCCGCCGGTGACAATCCCGCCGAAGCCCGAGGGAGCGAAGGGCCTCCAGTTGGCCGGATGGACCAGCATTCCGCCGACAACCAGAAACGTAAGGATCGCGCCAATCTTCACCGCCACAATCACGTTATTCGCTTGGGCGGACTCTCGCACTCCGCGCACAAGCAATATGGTCAGGAGGAGAACGATGAGGAATGCCGGAAAATTGAATATCGCGCCGGTCCAATGTCCCGATTCCCAGACCGGGCTGGACCAGCGGTCCGGCAAGTTCACTCCAAAGGCAGTCAGCTGCGATTTGGCATAGGAGCTGAAGCCGATGGCGACGACGACATTGCTGACGGCGTATTCGAGAATCAGATCCCAGCCGATGATCCAGGCGAAGATTTCGCCCAGGGTGGCGTAGGAATAGGTATAGGCGCTGCCGGCGATGGGGATCATGGAGGCGAGTTCGGCGTAACAGAGGCCGGCAAAACTGCAGGCCAGCGCGACGAGAAGAAACGAAACGGCGATAGCGGGTCCAGCGGGGGGACGCCCGTGCATGAGTACCGCCGCGGAACCGCCATGCCGGAGATAATTGACAAGCAGGTCGAGGACTTGGGCATGCAGGAGGGAGGGAGCCTGGAAATATTCTCCGGCAGCAGCCGTCCCGGTGAGAACGAAAATTCCCGAGCCTATGATGGCACCGATGCCCAGTGCTGTGAGGGACCAGGGGCCGAGAGTCTTTTTCAACCGATGCTCAGGCGCTTCAGCCTCAGCGACTAGTTTATCGATGCTTTTGCAGCGCAATAGCTGCGAATTCACGAGCCGCCGCCGGCAGAGTGCAGGGTGCGCTGGTTGTGTGTGGCCTCAGGGCGGAAGGGTGGTTTGGCATGCGAACTGCGCCAGGGGACCCCTCCCCCCCATTTTTTTTGCAAGGATTTCATTCCATGGGAGTTATTTTTGTGTTTGTACAAGGATATAAAACTAAAGGGTTTAGCGGATAGCTGTCTGGGGGCCTGAAATTGGCTTAACGCACAGATTCTACGGTAGTTGGCTCCCCAACGACGTTTGCTTCGTTGCGCCGGATGGTCGGCTTTCGTAAACGTTATCATTCTAAAGTAGTTAGCTCTTGTTTTCAGCCGCGCTCGCAAGAGTATAATTCCAGGAGATTTAAGTCTCCCCAGTTTTGCTGCTTCGGCACGCGTGCACGAGGCACGATGGCAAAATCCGCACCCTTGAAAACGAAGGGTGCGGCACCCAAGGAAGCCCCCCACGCGCAAAGAAGCGCATGGGGCAGCGACAAAGACGCTCCTCGCGCGCCGGTTCGCCGTCCAGCCCGTCATCCGGGCGCGTATATATATTTTATCGCGAGAGTCAATGAGGCAGCTTCAGAACGATAGCGGGAAGAGCTTGCGACACTCTAGAAAATTCAAACTGGAGGCGCTAACGCATATGGCGGTGGCTAGAAAATCCACTCTCGCGGCTCGCCGAGAAATTGGAAGCCGCAGATCTGGGAGGGAGTTTCGGGGGAACGGAACCAAGCGAGCCGGGCCTCACCGGTGAACCGGTGAGCGGCGGGCATCCATAGGAAAACTTCAATCACCGTATTCGGTTTCAAGGAAGCGCTCAAGCCGCAGGCAAAGCCGCGGCGGCTGACGTTCTCGGTGAAGACGAGAGTTTCAAACGATTGGCCTTTGGCATCGGTTCCGCGCAGCTTCAGGCCGATCCTCAGGCGGATGCGCGCTTCGGCGCGGCGATTTTCGCGCCGGCGGCTTATGACGGCGGACAAGCGCTCCTGCAAAAGATTGAAGTCGATGGGCTTTTCGAAATAGCCGCTGACGCCCATGGAATCGCAGAAATCCTTATAAAGAGCCTTGGGCGCGCCGGAGATGACAAAGACGGGAATCATCTCGGTGAAACTCATGGCGGAAAGCGTCTGGCAGACCTCGAAGCCGGTGTGGGACGGCATCATAAGATCGACGAGGACCGCATCGGGCTTGTGCTGGAGCGCCAGAATGAGGCCCTCTTCGGGGGAGGAGGTGTCCATGATCTCGTAAGCGTCCTTGAGGCGAAAACGAAGCATCCTGCGGATGGATTCGTCGTCGTCGATGACAAGAATGCGAGGCATTGCGACTCCCGGCTGGACAGAAGCGGCGCGACTGAATGTATCCGGCCACATCCATTTTCAGCGCGGGGAACGGTAGTGAGTAGTTAGTTAAGTAACGAGGTGCCTAATTGAATAGCATGCGCAGGTCTGGGGTAAAAGCAGATCCTCCGGTTACGGCGTCCGCTGGACGCCACCGGAGTCCACAAAACGGACATCACCGCCGTTCGCAAAAAACGCGACCGGGTTCGAGATGACAGGCGGTGAACGCCAGGGCCGCGAGCCTTACTTGGAGGCGGACTTGGATTGTGACGATGACTTGGGATCGCTTTGGTCCGCGGCTGCGACGCCCATCTGGTCTAATTTTTTCTTGATTTCGGGAGCCAGCGGGCCCTTGGGCGACTGCTTCAAATAAGCGCGCATCTCGCCGGCGGCGCCGGGAAAGTCCTGCTTCTCGAGAAAGATATCGGCAAGCAAGGCGTGCACCTGAGGGATGTTTTGATTGGGAGACTTTTCGACCTCGCGGGCGCTGCGCTCCGCGTCGTCCAGGCGATTCAGCTTGAAGTACCCGATGGCCTGGACATAATTGGCGATATCGACGGCGGGATTGAGGGCCAGCGCTTTTCCGGCGGTGTCGACGGCCTGGTCATACTGCTCACCTTGTATCTGCAGGCTGGCCAGACTCACGTACGGAGGTATGTACTTGGGATCGACGGTGATGGCCTTGGCAAAGGCCTGGCGAGCTTTGTCGGGTTCGCGGCCGGCGGCGTAGACCTTACCCAACTCGGTCCAGGCGGCCGCATAGTTATCGTACTCGGCGACGGCTTTTTCGAAATGCGCGGTGGCAGGCTTGAGCTTGTTATTACGGGCGTCGTCTTCGCCTTTCTCGAACTCCTTGCGGGCGTTGGAGGGAACCAACATGGAGGTGACGCTGATGGCGGACCCTTCCACGCCGGCGATGCGGGCCAGATGAAAGGTGCCGACGTCAATCGTCTCCAGATCCGGCGGACTGGTGATGGGACGAGTCGTCGGCTGGAAGCCGTCGACGGAAACGCGCAGTTCACAGCCGACCAAACCATTGCCAAAGCCCGGCGCGCCATAGCCTGAAGTGCCCATGCCACTGCCGCCATTCATACCGAAACCGGGGCCCGCGATCTCATCATTGGCGGCGCTGTAATCGATGTTGCCTTGAGGGCCCGAGCCGAGGGTGAATTGGAAATATCCCTTCAAGTCCGTGCGAATGACCTGCACGATCCTGAGGCCACAATCAAGAGCCACGGAGACGGGCTCAGGCACAGGCTGGCCAGTGTCCATGAGCACGCGTCCGGAGACAAAAAGGGGCGTGGGCGATTGTGAGGATGGCGGCCGAGACATCGGCTGCGTCGTTGAGTTGGGGACATTGCCCGCGGAAGGGGATGAGGGGGAGGAGGAACCCGATCGCTGAGCCCGGGAGGTGGCCGACGGGAGCAGAACAAGCAATGCCACGGCGGGAAGGAGACGGAATCGCTTCATAAATCACCCCAAGAGGAAGGAACTTCGCGCTTTTTGAGCATACGCCCATCGGGGGGGCGCAAGATAGTCAAATTCCGCGGGGGCCAGGCGTCGGTTTGAATTTTGACCTTTTGTGTCCGGCCGTGAGGCGAGGCTTGCTGGGCGCGAGGACTGGCAATTAGACTGAAGAAAAGGAGTGGCGGCGGGAGCGAGCTCTATCAACGAAGTGCTGCGAACCAACTGCTATGAAAGAAGTGCAGGTTCAAAACGGCCGCATCGGGGCAGAGGAGACCGGGCATGATGGGAGGAGCCGGTCCGCGCGCTATAGCCTCGGATTCTGGAGCCTGGTAGCCACGCAGTTTCAGGGGGCGTTCAACGACAATGCGCTGAAATTCCTGGTGATTTACCTCGTGGTGGACATGACCGTGCCCGGGCCAAAGCAAAACTGGCTGGTGCTGGTGGTGGGAGCGCTTTTCGCGCTGCCGTTTATTCTGCTTTCGATGACCGGCGGATTCCTGGCGGACCGCTTCAGCAAGCGCTCGGTAACCATCGGAACGAAATGGATGGAGCTGGGCGTGATGCTCTTCGCGTTGGGCGCGCTGGCGCGGGGGAATCTGGCGATGGAAGCGGCGGGCGTATTTTTGCTGAGCTCGCAGGCGGCGATTTTTGGGCCGTCGAAGTACGGGCTATTGCCGGAACTGCTGCCGGAGAAGGACCTTTCGTGGGGCAACGGCGTGGTGGAGCTGGGAACGTTCCTGGCGGCGATTGCGGCCACGGTGGCCAGCGGATTTCTGGCGTTTTATTTTCGCGGGCATCAGGAACGGTCGGGCGCCATTCTGCTGGGCTGTACGCTGCTTGGGCTGGCGACGAGCTTCGGGGTAACGCGGGTGCCGGCAGCCAATCCAGCGCGAAAATTCAACCGCAACCCGCTGGGCGACCTGGGGGAACAGATTCGCAGGATTCGCGGCGATCGCGTGTTGAACTGGGCCGTGGTGGGCAATTTCTATCTATGGTTCCTGGCGGCGCTGCTGCAATTCACGATCGTAATTTACGGGCACGATATTCTGCGGATCGACGACCGGCACATCAGTTACCTGCAGGCAGCGGTGGCGGTGGGCCTGGGATTGGGAAGCCTGGCCACAGGCTATCTTTCCGACGCCAAGATCGAATACGGACTGATCCCGGTGGGCGCGGCGGGGATGATGGTTTTCGGGTTCCTTTCGGCAGGACATGGAATTTCGCTGGAACGCGCGGCGACATACCTGGGCCTGCTGGGATTTTTTGGCGGCTTCTACGCGGTTCCGCTGAACGCGCTGATTCAGCATCGGCCCGATCCGGAGCGCAAGGGCGGAGTGATCGCCGCGGCCAACCTCATTTCGTTCGTGGGCGTATTCGCAGCCGCGGGGGTTTACTTTGCGATGGCGGAATGGCTGCGGCTGCGCGCGGACGACATCTTTCTGGCCGGGGCGTGCATGACGCTGGCGGCGACGCTTTACGCTGTGGTCTTCCTGCCGGATTCGATATTGCGCCTGGGGTTGTGGGCGCTTACGCACAGCATTTACCGCATCCACGTGGAGGGCCGCGACAATATTCCCGAACGCGGCGGAGCGCTCTTCATCACGCAGGAGCTGACGCCGCTGAAAGCCATGTTTGTGGCCGCGGCGACGGACAGGCCGATCCACTTTGTGGCCGAGGCGAAGCCATTCGCGCGCATGGCTCCGTTGGTTCGCAAAGCGATGCGGATTACGCGACGGTCGGAAGCCAGGGCTGAAGATGGCATGGCCGGAGCTGGCGATGGAGCTAACGGATTGTTGAGAAAGGCTGCGGCGGCATTCTCGTCCGGCGAGGTGGTGTGCCTGGCGGGGGAAGCCGCGAGCGATGTGCTGGAAAATCCGAGCGAGAGCGAGCGCTGGGAGGAGTTCCTGCGCGAAAGCAATTCGCCGATTGTGGTGGTGTCGTTACATGACGCTGCCGGCCGACCGCTGGAAGACGACGACGGGGGCTCGCTATTGAGATCCTCCTCCCGAGGGCGGGTGACTGTGAAATTCGGCGCGCCCGCGATGCCCGGAGAGGGCGGCTGGACCGCCCAGGCGCTCCGCTCGCTACAGCCGGCACCCGCCCCGCGATTTTCCGTCCCCAGCCACCGGGATTAAAAGAGCGACAACTTCATTTAGAAAAAGACAGTTTGACTTAAAAAAGAGACAACTTCACCTTCAGGAATTTCCCGGGATTCTGACGAAATTCGTTGAGAAGCAAGCGCAGATCGCCCGCCACGCCGGTGGTATTGTCGTAGAACTGCGGATTGGTGAAAAACTTGCCGGCGCTGCTATTCGGCGAATTCAAATCGGCCGTGACCTGCTTTAGATTGTCGCCGGCCTGGCGCCAGGTGGCGTAGAGCTCGTCGTCAGTGGCGAGCTTGCCGAGCGTGCCGCGGCCGTCACGCACGCCGGAAAGCAAGGCGTTACCGTTGTCCAAGAACTGCCGGGCGCTATCATGGAAGCTGGGATCGAAAATAAATTTGCCGAGGGAGCCTTTCTGTTGATCGACAGCGGCCATGACGTTATCGAGATGGCCGACGGCGGAATCGGCCTTGGTATACAGCGCGTCCGAGGCGAGCAGCTTGCCGATGGTGCCCTGGCCCTGCTGCACGGAAGCGGTGATCTGATCGGCGCGCGCGAGAACCGAGTTCAGGCGGTTATAGGCGGTTTCGTCGTGCAGCAACTTGCCGACGGTGCCCTCGCCCCGCTGAATGCCGGCGACCATCTGGCTGACCTGGGAGGTCAGCATGTTGAGATTGGCCATCAAGTCAGCGCTCTGGGAGACGACCTGGGTGAGGGCCTTTTCTCCCGAGCCCGGCACCTCCTGGCCGTCGCGAAGCACTTGACCCGTGAAACCACGCTGAATGTTGACGACGCGGTTGCCGACGAAGCCCTCGGTGAACAGGGTAGCGGTGGAATCGCTGCGGATGTCGTTCTGGAAATCGCGGTTGATCCTCATGACGACCTCGACGGCGCGATCGCGATTGGCCGGCTGGCCGGCGCGGGCCGGGGCCATGCGAATGGTGTCCACGTTGCCGACGTCGACGCCATCGACAGTAACGGGGGCGCCGAGGGTGAGGCCGGCGACCTCAGGGAGATAGGTCACCAGATGGTATTTGGGACCCAAAGCTCCGGTGCCGGTGACGTAGAAAATGCCCAGCACGATCAGGACAATGCCGGCGAGCACAAAAACTCCGACGCGCAGCTCGGTCCAACTGAGTTGCTTGCGTTGCGCCATGATCTGGCCTCCTCGTGGTTCTTAGGTACGGTTTAGCTCTTTAGTTGCTATCCCAAATTGCTTCGTGCCCAGACAAATCAGACCAGAAATTTCTTCAGATAGGCATCGGGGGACTCGAGCAGGGCTTGCTGGCCTCCCTCGAAGTACACCTTGCCTTCGCGCAAGAACAAAAACGTGGTGGAGGGCTGGCCATTGCGGGCCGCCAAAGCCGCCGGAGAAATCCTGACGACGCGATTTTGTGCCGAGTCGAAGCGGAAATTGGCGAGGGCGAAGGCGTCTTGAAGGCGATGGGTGGCCATGAGCGAAGTAACCCCCTGAGTATCGCGGAGGCGCAAGATCAAGGTGATGATGGTATGCGAGGTGATGGGATCGAGGCCAGCGGTGGGCGAATCGTAAAGCACGATGGGAGGATGGCTGACCAAGGCGCGGGCAATGGACACGCGCCGCCTCATGCCACCGGAAAGTTCGTCGGGAAGTTTATCGATGGCGTCTTCCATATCCACAAAGCCGAGCGCTTCGCGGACGCGGGCGTCGATTTCACGTTCGTCCAGGCCGTCTTCGTTAAGACGATAGGCCACGTTCTCAGCCACGGTCATGGAGTCGAAGAGCGCGCCTTCCTGGAATACAAAGCCGATTTGGCGGCGGAAGTGGAGCAACTGAGGTTCGGACATGGAGCCGAGATCGTCTCCCAGGACGCGCACATGACCGGCACCGGGTTTGAGCAGGCCGGCAGCCAATTTGAGGATAAGAGTCTTGCCCGTTCCGGTTTCGCCGACGAGGACCTTAGTCTCCTTGTGGATGACACGGAAGGAGACTCCACGAAGAACGTCGCCCTCGTCAAAGCCGAGGCGCACATCCTCAAAGGAAATGACTGGCTCGTTCGAGACGGCGTTCATCCCGGAAAGTGGCTGAGCGGGGGGCGCCAGCACACGTCGTCACCCAATTCATTATAGATGCACATGCGGATTGGCCGTCACGTTTTGTGGGCGACTTGGTTACGTGGCCCCGGGACGCCAAATCAGAACTTCACGCCGCCGGCGAGGAACAGAGAGACCTTGGTGAGGAAGAAGTCGGTAATCAAGATCAAGACCGAGGAGATGACCACGGCCTGAGTGGTGGCGCGTCCGACGCCCTGGGTGCCCCCGCGAACCGTCAAGCCCTTGTAGCAGCCGACCGTGGCCAGGAGGAAGCCAAAGACCACTGGCTTGGCCATGCCCTGCATGAGGTCGGAAAATTCGAGGACGTTGATGGCACGGGTCCAGAACTCCACCCTGCCGATGCGCAAGGTGAAATAAGCGATGACAAAGCCGCCGATCAGGCCGACGAAATCGGCCATAGCGGTGAGCAGCGGCAGGACGCAGACGGTGGCGAGCACGCGGGGGGCGACGAGCTTGCGGTTGGGGTCCGTGCCCATGGCGCGCATGGCGTCGACTTGTTCGGTGACCAGCATGGAGCCGAGTTCGGAGGCCATGCCGGAGGCATTGCGACCGGCGACGAGCAGTCCGGTGATGGCGGGCCCTAACTCGCGGACCAGGGCGAGCGAGACGACGTCACCGGTAAGCGCCGTTTCGCCGAAGCGCTCGAACTGCGAGGCTGTCTGCAAAACCATGACCGCGCCGATAAAGACGCCGGTGAGCAGGACGATGGGCAGCGAACCGATGCCGATGATATCCATCTGCTCCAAAAGATCATTTACGTAAATCGGCGGAGTGAAAAGAGCGGCCACGGCGCGGGCGGCGAGAAAGGAGTAGTCCTGAACGATCTGCACATAGCGCTTGAGCGGCTCGATCAATAAGGCGAATGCGGAGGGTTCCGCGGCGTCCAGCAATTTAGGATCAGTGGCCATTTGCCGATCGAGGCTCCTTGCAAGCCTAACGTCGGGCGTTGCGAAGCGTCAAGGACGGGTTCGCGGCGCGGCGCCTTCTTGCGGGTTCGTTTCCGGCGGCTTTGGCTTTACGCTGTGGGCGCGCTCCGATAAAATGCCCAATTCCCTGCCGCCCCGCGCAACGGACAAAGCGCATGCGAGCCGGGGCACAGCCCAATGCTGCAATTCGCCACCGCGGGAGAATCGCACGGTCAAGCGCTGGTCGCCTGGATTTCAGGCCTGCCGGCAGGACTGCGCATCGATTTGCAATTCATCGACGGCGAATTGCACCGGCGCCAATTGGGGTATGGGCGCGGAGGAAGACAAAAGATCGAGAAAGACCGCGCCGAGGCGCTGGCGGGAGTCCGGCACGGGCAGACGATTGGGGCGCCCATTGCGCTGCGCATCGAGAACCGCGACTGGGCCAATTGGGAGAAGGCCATGGCCGTGGAGGATCGCGAAGAAGAGCGATCCGCACGGCGGCCGCTCACCGCGCCACGGCCAGGGCATGCGGACCTGGCGGGCGCGATCAAGTTCAATCTGCATGATGCGCGCTACATTTTGGAACGGGCTTCGGCCCGCGAGACGGCAGCGCGCGTGGCGCTGGGCGCGGTGGCCAAGCTGCTGCTGCGCGAATTCGGCTGCGAGATTTTGAGCCACGTGGTGGCGGTGGGCCATGTGCGCATGGAACGGCCGGCGGCGTGGAGCGAAATCCAGGCGGTGTGCGCGAATCTCGATTCACCGCTGCGCTGCGTGGATCGGGAGATCGAGGCGCGCATGAAGCAGGAGGTGGATCAGGTGCTGCGCGCGGGAGATTCGGTGGGCGGCATCTTCGAGGTGGTGGCGCACGGGGCGCCGCCGGGCCTGGGGAGCCACGTACAGTGGGACGCCAAACTCGATGGACAATTGGCGAGGGCCATCATGTCCATCCAGGCGGTAAAGGCGGTGGAGATCGGCGCGGGGGTTAGCGCGGCCGGTTCCTTTGGCAGCGAGGTGCAAGACGAGATCACCTACAATGCGAAGAGCCGGCGGTTCGAGCGTCCCAGCAATCGGGCGGGGGGCCTCGAAGGCGGTATCACGAACGGCGAAGACGTGGTGGTGCGGGGCTATCTGAAACCGATCTCCACGTTGCGGCGGGCGCTGGGGACGGCTGACCTGGTAAGCAAGGAAGCGGTGCAGGCGGCCTATGAGAGGTCCGACGTGTGCGTCGTGCCGGCGGGAGGAGTGGCGGGCGAAGCGATGACGGCGCTGGTGCTGGCAGAGTCGTTCCTGGAAAAGTTTGGCGGGGATTCGCTGGGAGAGACGCGGCGAAACTTCGAGGGTTACATGCGGCAGGTGGATACTTTCTAATGTTATTTTCGGAATGCTTTTGAAAGGCTTCTGAAGGGGAACTTCTGAGCAACGGCGAAAAATCCGGAAAGTCGGCGATGATCTATCCCGTGGTTAAGTACGGCGACGCCGTATTGGAAAAGACGACCAAACCCGTCGAGAAATTCGACGAAGAGCTGGCCAAGCTTTGCCAGGACATGTTCGAATCGATGTATGCGGCCAATGGCGTGGGGCTGGCGGCGCCGCAGATCGGGATGGGGCGGCGGCTGGCGGTGGTGGACGTGACGGTGGGGAAAAATCCGGAAGCCAAAATCGTGCTGGCCAATCCGGAGATCATTCACGCCGAGGGAGAGCAGCGCGAGGAAGAGGGCTGCCTGTCAGTTCCAGGCTTTCGGGGAAACGTGGCGCGGCCGCAATACGTGACGGTGCGAGCGCAGGACGTCACAGGAAAAAGTTTTGAGATGAATGGGGAAGGATTGCTGGCGCGAGCGTTCTGCCACGAACTGGATCACCTGGACGGCATTCTTTTTCTGAAACACCTGGGACTCGTAAAACGCGATTTGATCCGCCGAAGAATCCGCAAACTGCAAAAAGCGGGGCAGTGGTAAGGGTCCACGCCCCTCAAGCCGCGAGAACAGCATGCGCATCGTCTTTTGCGGCACGCCCGAGTTCGCCGTTCCCGCACTGCGGGCGCTGCTGGAGAACCCGGAATTTAGCGTGGAAGCTGTGGTGACGCAGCCGGACCGGCCGCGCGGGCGCGGGCAGCGCGTTTCGGCTTCCGCGGTGAAGGAAGTGGCGGCCGGGGCGGGCGCGCGGATTTATCAGCCGGAAAGCATGAAGTCGGACGCGGCGCTGGATTTTTTCGGGCAGATCAAGCCGGACGCGGTGGTGATCATCGCGTACGGGCAGATCATTCCCAGACGTCTGCTGGAGATTCCACGGCTGGGCTGGATGAATCTGCACGCTTCGCTGTTGCCCAAATACCGGGGCGCGGCGCCCATCGCCTGGGCCATTATCAACGGCGAAAAGACGACGGGGCTTACGACGATGCGGCTCGATCCGGGATTGGACACCGGGCCGGTCCTTCTCCAGCGCGAAACGGAAATTGGCGAAGACGAGACGGCGCCGGAACTTGCCGGGCGCATGGCCGAATTGGGCGCGCCCCTGGTGACAGAATCGCTGGTGCGCTGGGAGCGCGGAGAGATTGCGCCGATTCCACAAGACCCCGGGCAAGCGAGCTATGCGCCGATTCTCACGAAGGAACACGGGCGGATCGACTGGGGACGGACGGCCGGCGAGATTTATAACCGGATTCGCGGGCTGACGCCGTGGCCGGGCGCGTTCAGCACATTTCGCGGAAAACTGTGCCACATCTGGGGACGTCCGAGCGAAGCGCCTGCCGGCGATGCCGCGGCGAGCGCGCAAGGGCCGGGCACTCTGGTGTTGGGCGATGGCGCTATCGAGGTGCTTTGCGGCGCGGGCACGCGGCTGCGGGTCGAAGCGGTGCAGATCGAAGGACGCAAGCGCGTGAGCGCGCGCGAATTTGCGAATGGCGCGCGGATCCAGAGCGGCGAGCGCTTCGGCAGTTAACGACTGAAAATTCGCTGGAATTACTTAAGCCCGTTCCTACCGGAGTGCATCCTCACTAAACTCGATTTATGGCTATTTCCGCAGCGAGGAAGATTGCCTTCGACGTGCTGCGCCGCGTGGCGGCGGAGAATGCGTATGCGGCGGACCTGCTTTATGCGCAGCTCGCGGGAGGAGTAAAGAGAGCGGACGCATCGCTGGCGACGGAACTTACGCTGGGAGTGCTGCGGCGGCAGCGGCTGCTGGATTTTCTGCTAGAGCGATACCTGGAGCGGCGCTGCGAGCAATTGGATATAGAGGTACTTTTGGCGCTGCGGCTGGGACTTTATCAACTGCGCTACCTGGATCGGGTGCCGCAGCACGCGGCAATCAACGAGTCGGTAGAGATGGTGAAGCGGGCGCGGAAGAGCTCGGCGGCGGGAATGGTGAATGCGGTGCTGCGGCGAGGGGCGGCGCAGGCGCGGGTCGGCGAAGAAGAGCTCGACAAGCTGATATTCGAGCGGCTTGCGGGAGGAGCGTCGAACGAGGAGCGGCTGGGAATTGTGCACTCGCATCCTACGTGGCTGGTAGAGAGATGGCTGCGGCGGTTTGGCAAAGAACGGACGAGGGCGCTGCTGGAGGCGAACAACCGGCCGGCGCCATTGACGTGCGCGGTGCTGGAGGAGGAAGCGAGCGAAAGCGTGGCGGAATCGCTGCGCAGATCGGGGCTCGAAGTCAGTGCGGGACGATGGCTGCGGGGCGCGCTGCATATCTCGGGAGGCGATGCGGCGGCGAGCGAGGCTTATCGCGCCGGGGAGATCAATTTTCAGGATGAAGCATCGCAAATGGTGGCGCACCTGGTGGACGCGCGCGCTTCCCACAGCGTGCTCGACCTGTGCGCGGCGCCGGGGGGCAAGACCATCCTTCTGGCGCGGGCCGCCGGCGAAGGCGGGCGCGTGGTCGCCGCGGATTTGCGGGAGCATCGCTTGCGCGCCATGCGGGAGCAACTGACGCGGACGCGCGTGACGAATGTTCGGCTGCTGGAGATGGATGCGACGCAGCCTTGGCCTTTCTCGCAGCCATTCGATCGCATCCTGATCGACGCGCCGTGCTCGGGGACCGGGACGCTTGCGCGCAATCCGGAGATCCGCTGGCGGCTGAAGCCTGAAGATTTGGAGAACGCCCATCGCAGCCAGACCACGATGTTGAGGAATGCGCTGTCGGCCGCGGCTTCGTTCCGCAGCGGAGCCACCCGGGTGGTGTATTCGACGTGCTCGCTGGAGCCGGAAGAGAATGAACAGGTGGTCGAGGAGGCGTTGTCGGAAACGCGGGATTGGCAGGTAACGTCAGGGAAAGCGGCCCTGCGGCCCCATCTGCGCCGGGCGGAGGCGGCCGATGAGCTTTTCGAGCTTTTCGAGCTTTTCGGGGCCGAGGGATTCTTTCGAACCTTCCCACCCGAGCAGGGGACGGACGGATTTTTTGCGGCGGTGATGGAGCGGCGGTGACGGAGCGAAGTCAGGCGACTTGGATGAGGATGACCGCCCGCGCTTCATTCTTCCGCCCACTTCATTGAGGTTGCGGTTTCGGCGTGTTAGCCTGAGTGCTTCCTTATGATGGAGAAATGGCGAGAACGGCTGGAGCGCGTTTTGCGCCTCTCGCTGCTGGTTTTTGTGCTGGCCGCGGCGGGGTTCCTGAGCGCAGTGACCACGATCCGCATTGCGATTCGGGGGCGGATCGTCAGCATGCCCAGCCTGGTGGGCAAGACGGCGCCCGAAGCGGGACGGATGCTGGGGGCGCGCGGGCTGCAATTGCGGGTAGCGGACCGCGTGTATAGCCCGCTGCCGGTAAACGCAGTGGTGCGGCAGAGTCCGCCCCCCGGCGAAGAGATGAAGATTTCCCAGGACGCGCATGTGGTGTTGAGCCTGGGACCGCAAACGATAAAGATTCCGGCGCTGGAAGGCGAGACGATGCGCGCGGCCAGGATAGCCTTGCTGCAAGCGGGACTGCAGCTCGGGGAGCTAACCACGATCTACCTGCCGGGGACGGAGCCGGACATTGTGTTGAAGCAGGATCCACAACCGGGAACGACGGCATCGACCCCGCACGTGGACCTGCTGGTATCGGCGGCGGACCGGCAGCCATTTTACGTAATGCCTAACGTGGTGGGCCTGGACCAGCAGGACGCGAACCGGGCGCTGGCGGCGGCTGGACTGCGAATCGGCAAGGTAAACCACATCGGACAGGCCGGGGCGCAAAAAGGCACGATCGTGGGGCAAAATCCGCCAGGCGGCGACCGCATCGCCGCCGACGTGAGCGTGGAACTGGGCATTTCGGAGTGAATGGCGAGAAGGTTCAAACTGACCGAGTACCAGCTGAAAACAGGCCGAAAGCCACTACTCTCTATGATAGAATTTCGCCAGTGAGCGTGACGACTGCCGTTGAGGTCGCCCCATCCATTCTAGCCGCGGATTTTGCGTGTCTAGGAGACGCTATAGGCGCCGTGGAACGCGGAGGCGCTTCCCTGCTGCATGTCGATGTGATGGACGGCCACTTCGTTCCCAATATTTCGATTGGCATTCCGGTGGTCGCGTCGCTCCGCAAGGCAACCAAACTGCCCCTTGACGTGCATCTGATGATCGAAAACCCGGAGGAGTACATTGGCGAGTTCGCCAAAGCCGGGGCGGACATGATTTCGGTGCACCAAGAGGCCACGCCGCACCTGGACAGGGCGCTGGCGATGATTCGCGAGCACGGGTGCAAGCCGGGAGCCGTGATCAACCCGGCGACGCCGGTGATGATGCTTTCCGAGGTGCTGGGGAAAGTGGACTACGTACTGGTGATGTCTGTAAATCCGGGATTCGGCGGCCAAGCGTTCATTCCCGAAGCTACCGGGAAAATAAAGGAGTTGCAGGAGATTCGGAGCCGGAATCATTATAATTACCGGATTGAAGTGGATGGGGGGATTGGGCCCGAAAACGTGGCTGAGGTGGTGCGGGCCGGGGCGCAGATCTTGGTTGCGGGCACTTCGATCTTCCGCACGGCCGATCCAGCGGCGGCGGTGCGCGAACTGGGACAGTTGGCCCATGCGGCTTTGGCGCAAAAAGCGAGAAAGGCTGTTTAAGGCGAAATGCGGGTAAGGAAATACAACTGGCTCACGGCGTTGGCGGCGATCCTGATCTTTGCCGGTTGGGAAGCGCCAAAGGCGGCGGCATCCCAGGTGACTGGGTCCAATAAGGCGGCCAATAAGACAACGGCGCCGCAAAAGGATTCGAAAAAGGGTCAGGATGCGCAGAACGCCGCCGACTCGGCGGAAGCGGACAAGGTTCTATATCAGAAGGCGATGAACGACATAAAGCACGCGCGCTATGACACGGCGCGGCTGAGCCTGGAGACGCTGATCAATACCTACCCGGACAGCGAATACCTGGCCAAGGCGAAGCTGGCCATAGCGGATTCCTATTACGACGAGGGCGGGGCGACGGGGCTGACCCAAGCGGTATCGGTGTATCAGGATTTCATCACGTTTTTCCCGTTTCTCGAGGAAGCGTCTTACGCGCAGATGCAGATCGCCATGGCGCACTACCGGCGGATGGAGAAGTCCGACCGGGACCGCAGCGAAGCGCTGGAGGCGGAGGCCGCGTTCCAGACGTTCATCCAGAAGTACCCCAATACGGAGTTGACGCCTAAAGCCGAGCAGCGCCTGCGCGAGGTCCAGGAGGTTCTGGCCGACGGCGATTTCCGCATAGCGATCTTCTATTACATGCGGCGGGTGGACAAGGCGGCCGCTCCGCGGTTGATCGATTTGGTGAATCGTTACCCGCTGTATAGCGCAGCCGACCGCGCTAATTGGATGCTGGGGGCGATTTACGAGCGGAACGAGCACAACGACATGGCCGCGACGTATTACACGAGGCTGGTGAAGCAATATCCACTGTCGCCCCTTGCCGCGGAAGCGAAAACGAAGCTGGCCAAGTTCGGCGATCCAGTGCCGCAGCCGGACCCAGCGGCAATGGCCCGCATGCAACAAGAGCAACGAACTCCGCGCGACCGGCCCATGTTCCTGAAGAGGCCTGCTGGGCTTCTGAAGTCCGGTCCTGACGTAAGCGAAGCAGCCCGAGTGGGGATGCCGACCCTGACACCGCAGTCGGATGATGCGACCGATGTGCTAACCCCTGGGGCGGGACTAACCGTGGTGGCTTCGGGCGGGGCTTCCACTGGGAGCACTGGCGGAAGCGGGACCTATGTCCAGACAGTGACGCCGGCGGGATCCGGCGTGGGCGATCCTGCGGTGCCGCCAAACGCCGCTGCCGGGAACCCGGCGACCGCGGCAGGAGCGAGCGACCCGGCTGCGGGGGCTTCCAGCCAGGGCAGCCAGGCCGCGGCAACGCCGGAGTCTGGACAGCCTGCACAGGGCGCGAGCGGCGAACCGCCGGCACAGTCAAGCCAGCCGGCGAATACGGGCGAATCTTCCAGCAATAAGAAGAAGAAAAAGAGCAAGAAGCCGGGCCCGGTTCAAGCGCAGCCTGCGGCGCAGCCCCAGAACCAGGCCGCCCCCCAGAGCCAGCCGCAGTAGGCCCCAAAATTCGCGAAACGAACGAGGTTACACTCCGGCACACTTGCGCTCAAAGCTCGTTGACTCGCTTCGACCCCGATGCTCCAATAATCCAAGCCGATAATGAGGGCGGTGGCTGAGACCGCCATCGGTACACGTGCCGCACGAAGGAGCACCCGGTGTCGCGCATACTCGTGGCCGACGACAACAGTAATATTCAGAAAATGGTCGCGTTGGCCCTGAAAGACGAAGGGATCGACGTTGTGGCCGTGGGGAATGGCGATGCGGCCATGCGGAAGATTCCGGACCTGCGTCCGGATCTGGTGCTGGCAGACATATTCATGCCCGTGCGCAACGGGTACGAAGTATGCGAGTTCGTCAAGAACGATTCGCGTTACATGAACACGCCGGTGGTGCTGCTGGTTGGCGCGTTCGACCCGCTGGATGAAGACGAGACGCAGCGAGTGCGCGCGGACGGCGTGCTGAAGAAGCCATTCGTTCCGCCGGATCCCTTGATCAACATGGTCAAGGCTTTGCTGGCCAAGTCCAACGGGCAAAATGCCGCAGCCGTTGTGGCGGCACCGCCGGCACCGCCGGCGTTCGAACCGCGAGCCACAGTGGCGATCCCGCAACCATCTCCCGTTCGGGAGGCCGTCGCGCCCCCGGGGGTATCCCCCGAGCAGATTGAAAAGCCCAAACCTGTGACCCCGGCGGCGATTTACGTGGCCGAAGCAGCCGCATCGGACGAGGCCGAGGAAGTGACCACGGCTGTGCGCGATCCGAATCTAGGCGAGCCGTTCTGGGCCGCTCCCGAGGAACCGGAAGAGGAAGCGCAGGCGGAGGCGGAGTCTGGCACCCAACCCGAGGAGATGCTGGACATGCATTCCTTCGGCAAGGACGAGGAACGAGGCGATACCGGACGTTTTCGGCCGGATTCAACCATGTTTGAGAATGCCGCGTTGGACGACGCTCCCGCGGAGAAGAAAAAGAAGGGGCGGGAAGTCCCGAAAGTCGAGGCGGCGGAAATAGCTTCGGCCCCATTGAAGAGCGTGGAAGCGGATGTGGACGCGGGCAAGCCGGTGGAAGCGGCCTCCAAAGAGGTAACGCAAGCGCCCGCGGCAGAGGAGATCCCGGTCGAGCCTTTCAAGTTCGATCCGGCGCTAACGTTTTCGGCCGCTCCGGAAACTGCGGAAGAGCCGCAAGAGTCGATGCCTCTTCCTGATCTGCTTCCGGCGCCGAGCGAGCCAGCGCCGGCGGAGGAGGAGCATGCTCTTCGGTTGGAGCCGGCCCCGCTGGAAGTGCCGGTGAGCGAGCATGCGGCGACCCTTTCCTGGCCCACGCTGGATGATCCGATTGAAGCGATACCTGCCGCGGCGGCGATTCCTGCGCCAGCAGTTCCCGCAGAGGCGCACGCCAGCTTCGAGCCAGCAGAGATGAGTTTGACGCCACTGCCCGATCAGGAGGCCGTGATCAGGGCGGCGACGGAAGCCGCGCGAACAGCGTTCTCGGAGTTGAAAACTTTCGCTGGCGTGATCCCTCCCATCGAGGATGCAGGCGTGGCAACCCAAGAGTTGGCGAGCCAAACCTCGGGGCACGCCGTAAACGGGCAGACCGCTCAAGATACGCTTCGGGATGGTCCCGCTGGGCTGGCGCACACGGAAGCGCCAAAAGCGACGCCAGAGATGATCGACGCGGTGGTGAACAAGCTGCTCGAGCGCATGCAGCCGCAGATCATGGAAGTGGTGAATCGCGAAGTCCTGCGGCCGGCAATCGAGGCGATCGTTCGACGCGAGATGGAAAAGAGCTAAGGTTATTTGGCGGCGGGTTCGGCGACGGTCTTCGTGTACTCCTCCGCTTCAGAAAGCACGCAGGGCATCTCTCGAATATCGAAGGTCCTGGGCTGGCAGCGGGCCGGTTTGAATTTTGGCCGCTTGTGCCACGATCTGGGAACTTCAAACTGACCCGCTATCGCTTGAGCTTTTCCTTTCCGCACTCGAAGCCTATTTGACCGCTCCAGCGGCGCTCCTTATAGTAGTTTGTTCGCTCATGGGGCGAGCATCGCGCGAGTCCGGCTACGGCCGGAAGACGAGAACAACTTGCCGGAAGATCATTCGCAAGACGGGTCACAACCCGCGCTCAGAGACGGGGCAGAGTTTCCCAAGGCCTACGCGCCGCAACTGATCGAGCCGCGCTGGGCGGAGACCTGGGTGGAGCAGGGACTGTTTCAGGCCGACGCCCACGGATCGGGCGAAACGTTCTCCATTGTGATTCCCCCGCCGAACGTAACCGGATATATCCACATCGGGCACATGCTGGAGCACACGCAAATCGATGTGCTCACGCGGTGGCACCGCATGCGCGGCAAGCGCACGCTGTGGCTGCCGGGGATGGATCATGCCGGAATCTCCACGCAGGTGGTGGTGGAGCGCGAACTGGCCAAGCAAGGGCTGACGCGCAAAGCGCTGGGGCGGGAAGAGTTCGAGAGGCGGGTGTGGGAATGGAAGGCGCACAGCGGCGGGACGATCAAAAAACAGATGATCCGGCTGGGCGATTCGTGCGACTGGTCGCGCGAAAGGTTCACGCTCGACCCAACGCTCTATCAGGCGGTTCTGGAAGCGTTTTTGCGGCTCTACCACGAGGGGCTGATTTACCGGGGCCGGTACATCGTGAACTGGTGTCCGCGCTGCCAAACGGCGCTGAGCGACCTGGAGACGGTGCACGAGGAGCGCAAAGGGCACCTGTGGCACATCCGCTATCCAGTGGTGGGCACGAACGAGTCTCTGGTGGTGGCGACGACGCGGCCGGAGACGATGCTGGGGGACACGGCCGTCGCGGTGCATCCGGAAGACGAGCGCTACCGGCATCTGGTGGGCAAGAAGGTTCTGCTGCCGCTAATGAACCGCGAAATTCCCATCATCGCCGACGCTTACGTGGATCGCGAATTTGGCACCGGAGCGGTGAAAGTAACTCCGGCGCACGATCCCAACGATTTCGAAATGGGGCAGCGGCATAAGCTTCCGCAAATCGACGTGATGACCGAGGACGGGAAGATGAGCGCCGCGGCGGGGCCATATGCCGGGCTGGATCGGTTCGACGCGCGCAGCCGCGTGGTGGCCGATCTGGAAGCGCGGGGGCTGCTGGTGAAAGTGGACGATCATGCGCTCTCGGTGGGGGTGTGCGATCGATGCAAGACCGTGGTCGAGCCGCGTGTATCGACGCAGTGGTTTTGCAAGATGCGGCCGTTGGCCGATGCCGGTCTGGCAGCGGTAGAGCAAGGCCTGATCAACATTTTCCCGGACAATCAGCGCAAGATTTTTACCGACTGGCTGACAAATATTCGCGATTGGTGCATCTCGCGCCAACTTTGGTGGGGCCACCGCATTCCGATCTGGCACTGCCCCTGCGGCGGCATCACGCCCGCGCGAGATTCGCGAGTGGCGATCGTTGATGGACGCGCGCTGCCCGCCAGCCCTCCCGAAAAATGCGCGAAATGTGGCGGCGGGAAGCTGGAACAAGACCCGGACGTGCTGGACACGTGGTTCAGTTCGGGGCTTTGGCCGCTTTCCACATTGGGCTGGCCCGACGATACCCCGGATCTGCGAGCGTTTTATCCCACGACGCTGCTGATCAGCGGGTACGACATTCTCTTTTTCTGGGATGCGCGGATGGTGATGCTCTGCCTGCATCTTGCGCCCGGGAAAACGCCGGTTGAGCGGATTCCCTTTCGCACGCTTTACCTGCATTCGCTGGTTCGCGACGCGCAGGGACAAAAGATGTCCAAGATGCGCGGGAACGTGGTGGATCCGCTGGAGTGGATGGAAAAACACGGGACCGACGCGCTGCGCTTCACCCTGGCCGTCAAAGCGGCGCCCGGAACGGATATCGCGCTCAGCGAAGAGGCCGTAGACGGATCCCGAGCCTTCGCGAACAAGATCTGGAACGCGACGCGATTCGTATTTGTGAATCTGGAGAAATTCCAATCGGCCACGGGAATGAACATCGAGGAGCTGGCGGCGCCGGAAATTCGCGAGGCCGCGCCATATCCCATCGGGAACGAAGTGAGCCTCCCGGACCGCTGGATTTTTTCGCGGCTGGCGGAAACTATCGCCACGGTAGACGATGCGCTCGAAACTTTCCGCTTCCACGAAGCGGCGCAGGAGGTCTACCACTTCTTCTGGGGCGATCTCTGCGACTGGTACATCGAGTGGATCAAACCGGCGATTGCGGACACGGATCGAAGCATCGCCGTGCCGGCGTGGCGCAATCTGTTTGCAACGCTGGAGGCGGCGCTGCGGCTGCTGCATCCCTTTATGCCCTTCCTGACCGAGGAGTTGTGGCATCGGCTGCCGCAACACGCGCCGGAAAAAGACAAAAACGCGCGATCAATCGCTCTGCAGCCGTTCCCGCGTCCCGCGCCGGAGTGGGTGGATCCCGATGCGGATCAGGACGTGAAGCTGCTGCAAGACGCCATCGTGGCGGCACGCAATATCCGGGCGGAGCTGAAGCTTGATCCCAAACGGCGGGTAGCCGCGGACTTCAAGGCGGCGAATCCGGAAATTCGCGAGGTGGTGGAGGAAAATCGCGGGATGGTGCTGCGCCTCGCGACGCTCTCGGATTTGCGGTTTTCCGAGGCCAAGCTCGAGCCGACGGCTGGGCCGGTGCGTTCGTCACCGCAATTCGAACTGCAGATCGCGTACGGGCAGACGGTGGAGCTGGGCGCGGAAGTTGCTCGCCTGCGCAAGGAGAAAGAACGCCTGGCGCGCGACCTGGATTCGAAGCAGAGCCGGCTGGCCGACGAAAGTTTTCGCAGCCGGGCGCCTGCGGAGGTCGTTCGGCAACTGGAAACGACATTCGCGGAGCGCCAGACGGAGTTCGCCAAGCTCACGGAACGCCTGGCGCAACTGGAAAAGCGCGCGGATAGTTCGGCAGGTAGCTAGTCTTTTCTGATCCCATGCCAGCGCGGAATAGTTCTGCGACAAGCGACAAGCCGGGGAGCACGGACCGCCGCATCGACGCGCTGCTCACGCTGCTCTCGGACAATCCCCTGATCGTGATCAGCGGCGAAAAGATCGCGAAGCAAATCGGTGTGAGCCGGTCGGCAGTGTGGCAATGGACGCAGCGGCTGCGGGCGCTGGGCGTGCGCGTGAAGGGCCATCCGCGGACCGGATACCGCATCGAACGCGTGCCCGACGTGCTCTCGCCGAGCTTGCTGCGGCGGCGGCTGCGAGGCACGCCATTCGGCAAGCGCATTTACCACTACTTCAAGACGGCATCGACCAACAGCATCGGGCTGGAGCTGGGGCACTCCGGCGAGCCGCACGGGACGCTAATCGTCGCGGAAGAGCAGAGCGGCGGGCGAGGGCGGTCCGGCCGGACGTGGCATTCCGAGAAGACCAGCGGCATTTACATGAGCGTACTGCTGCGCCCGGCGGTCTCGCCGATTGTCGCTCCCGTAATCACCATGGTTGCCGGGCTCGCGGTGAGAGACGCGGTGGAGGAGGAGACGGGGATTGCCGCGGATATGCGCTGGCCGAACGACCTGCTGGCGGGCGGAAAGAAATTCTGCGGGATTTTGACGGAGATGTACGCGGAACCGAGCCAGGTGCGTTTTGTGATCGTGGGCATCGGGATCAACGTCAATCACGCGGCGATGCCAGCTGAACTGGCGCGAATTGGCACTTCGCTGCGCATGGCGGGAGGCAAAACGGTATCGCGGATGCAACTGGTGGTGCGGTTGCTGCGCCACCTCAACCGCTACTACAATCAATTTCTATCCGAGGGCGCACAGCCGATTCTGGCGCGATTTGCCGAAGTGTCCACGTATGCGCGCGGCAAGCGCGTGCGGATCACCACGGGAACGGAATCGTACGTGGGGACGACGGACGGCCTCGAGCCGAATGGCCTGCTGCGCGTCCGCCGCGACGACGGGAAGAACTCAGTGGTGATCTCCGGCGATATTTCCGAGGCGAATTGATGCTGCTGGCCGTTGACGTGGGCAATACCAATACGGTGCTGGGAGTCTTTCGCGGCGCGGAGCTGATCGCCAATTGGCGGCTGACCACGGCGAGGGATCAGACCGTGGACGAATACGGCATTCTAACGCGCGATCTTTTTACCATCGCGAACCTCGATCCTCACGAAATTCGCGGGGTGATCATCAGCTCGGTGGTGCCGCCGCTGAACTCCACGCTGGCGGGCATGGCCGAACAGTATTTTCATACCAAGGCGCTCTTTGTGGAGCCGGGCATCCGCACGGGGATGCCGGTGCACTACGATAATCCGCAAGAGGTGGGCGCGGACCGGATCGTCAACAGCATCGCGGCGTTCGCCAAATACGGCGGGCCGTGCATCGTGGTGGATTTTGGGACGGCGATTAACTTCGACGTGGTTTCCGAACACGGCGAATACCTCGGCGGAACGCTGGCGCCGGGGATCGGAATTTCCGCCGAGGCTCTGTTTTCGCGGGCGGCGAGGCTCTGGCGCGTGGAGATTCGCGATCCGGGAAAAATCATCGGCACGAATACGGCGCAATCGATGCAGGCAGGACTTTTCTATGGCTTCACGGACCTGGTGGACGGAATTCTGGAGCGCATCAAAGCGGTGCTGGGGAAAGAGAGCCGCGTGATCGCCACGGGCGGACAGGCGTCGCTCATCGCGCAGGCTTCGCGGCACATTCAGCAGGTGGACGCATTTCTCACGCTCGAAGGGCTGCGGCTGATCTGGGAGCGGAACCTGCCTTCACGGCAAGCGGCGGAAGCGCCCGGTAAAATCGCGCCCGGCGGCGTGGCGCGCCCCGGCGCGAAATCGGCACGCAAGCGGCAGGCGTAAGACGGCATGGAGCCTTTCAACTACTTCAATTACTTTACGGAGATTGAAGAATATTTTTGGCGCAAGCGGGGCGCGCATCTGCTGGTTTCGCCGCTGGATTGGGCGATCGTGGAGACCTGGCAGCGAGCGGGAATCCCGCTGGAGGCGGTGCTGCGCGGCATCGACAGCGCGTTTGAGAGTTACGAGCGCTCGCGGCGCGGCGCGGGAAGGCCGCTCAAGAGCCTGGCTTATTGCGTGGATGCGGTGCTGGATGCCGCGATAGAGAAACGCGAGAGTTCGGCGGGCAGCGGTCCCGAGCCAAAACGAAAAGAGAAGAAGGCGGAGCCATTTTCGCGGGAGGAGCTGCGCGGTTTCATGCTTGGCAATACCGAGAAGCTGGAGCAGGCGGCGGGGCGGCTGCGCTCGTCGGATGCCGACCTGGCACGGCGAATCGCGCAAGCGCATGCGAGCCTGAAGGAACTGCTGCCTGCGATGGATACGCCCGGCGAGCTCGATCTGGAGGACCTGGAACGGCGATTGAGCGCGATCGAGGAAAAGCTCACGGCAGCGCTGGTGGCCGCGGCGGACGAGAAGATGCTGGTGGAGATCCACGTGGACCTGGACCGGCAACTGGCGCCGTACCGGCGGCGCATGTCGGCGGAGCAATTAGGTGAACTGGAAAGGCAGTACACGCAAAAACGCCTGGTGGAGCGATTCGGCCTGCCGCGGCTCAGCCTCTTCTATCTAAACTGACCGGATACCTGAACTGATCGGAGTTTCATGCCTGATGCGATAGATGTACGAATCGAAAAGCTGGTGTATGGCGGCGAAGGCCTGGCGCACCATGAAGGCCACACCGTGTTTGCTCCGTTTGTGCTGCCGGATGAGAACGTGTCCATCGAACCGCTGGAAAAGCGGAAGAAGTTCATTCGCGGGAGAGTGGCGCAGATCAAGACGCCTTCGGCGGATCGAGCGGTCGCGCCTTGTCCCTACTTCGGCGTGTGCGGCGGATGCGATTACCAGCACATTCCCTATGAATTACAGCTGCGCTACAAAGCCGAGATTCTGCGCGAAACGCTGGCGCGGCTGGGGCGCGTTCATTGGGACGGACCGATTGTGCCGCACGCCTCTCCACCCTTCGCGTACCGGAATCGCGTGCAATGGAAGATCGCGGCGGACGCGCGCGGAGTGCGCGACATCGGCTACTTCCAGGCGGGCTCGCAGAAGCTCTGCGCCATCCGGCAATGCCCCATCGCTTCGCCGAAACTGAATGAGGCTCTGGGGGCTATCGTAAATTTGCTGGAAGAGGGAAAGCTGGCGCCAGGATTGCGCGAGATCGAGGCATTTACCGATCAGGACGACGACCGACTGCTTTTGAATCTGGCCGTCGAGGACGCGAAGGACACTTCGCCCCAGATGGCGGCGCTATTCCGATCGGCTCTGCCGGCGGTGGATTCGCTTCTGATACACGATCAGCGCACCGACAACTTTGAGCTTTTCGGGCCGGGGTACATCAACTATCGCGCCGCCGGCCACAGCTATCGCATCGGGCATCTTTCGTTTTTCCAGGTGAACCGGTTCGTTCTGGATGAGCTGGTGCGCACGGTGATCGGCGAGGGGCGAGGGCGGCTGGCGCTGGACTTATTTGCCGGCGTCGGGCTTTTCAGCGTGCCGCTGGCCAATCGCTTCGAGCGAGTGATTGCGGTGGAGTCCAATGAGGCGGCGGCCCGCGACCTGGAAACCAACCTTCAGGCGAGCGGCGCAGCCTCGCCGAACTTGCGGCATATGACCGTGGAGGCTTTTCTCGAACAATGGCGAGACCGGCCCGACCTGGTGGTGCTGGACCCGCCGCGGACAGGCGTGGCCGCGCGGGCGCTGGGGCGCTTGCTGAAGATCGGCCCGGAAGAGATTGTGTATCTCTCGTGCGACCCGGCAACCTTGGCACGCGACCTTGCGGCGATCGCCGGAGACGAGCAAAATCCGCGGGATTATCGGATCAGTCAAGTACATCTTGCGGATATTTTTCCGCAGACTTATCATATCGAGGCCTTGGTGCGACTTAAGCGTCGCGCATGAAGCTTCCCGCCCTTCCGATCGCGATCTTCGTTGCCGCAGGAGTTCTGGCGGCGTCTCCGATTGCTGCTCACGATAGGCATAGCCTCGCCCTGTTCCTTGTGATTGCTGCGTGCTGCATGGCCGCGGGGTTCGCACTCTTGGGAATGCGCCGCGCGAAGCTGGCCTGGGCGTTGAGCCTGCTGGCGTGGCTTTCCCTGGCCGCTGCCGCCGCGCAAATCGAGCGGATGGCTATCCCATCGAATGAAGTGACCCGACTGGCGGGCAGCGGGCAATTAGACCTCGACGGGCCGCGGCGCTGGCGCGGAATTTTGCGCGAAGATCCTTTGCGGCTGCCGTGGGGAGTGCGCTACGACCTCGGTTTGGAGCAGGTGCAAACGGCGGGCGAGTGGCGAGCCGTGCAGGGCGGCCTGCGGGCCACGTACTACTTCGAGCAACGCGGGGGCGGAAGTCCGGCACCGGTGCGCGCGGGCCAGCGCGTGGAAATTCTGGCGCGGGCACGGCCGGTACGAAATTTTGGCGATCCCGGCGCTTTCGATTATCGCGGAGCACTGGAACAGCAAGGGATCAACCTGACGGCGACCCTGCGCAATCCGGCGCTGATGCAAGAAGTGCCGGGACCGGCGCCGAGGGTGACGCATTATCTGGCACGGCTGCGCGGGCGTTTGCTGAACGATCTCGACGACATGCTGCGGCCGGCGGAGGACCGTACAGCGATTGCGCGAGCGATGTTGCTGGGCGACCGCAGTTTTCTCGATTCGCAGGAGGCCGAATCGTTCAGGGAAACAGGAGCGTTCCACATTCTGGTACTCGCGGGTTTGCACGTGGGCGTGCTGGCGGCGCTCTTCTTCTGGGCGGGGAAAAAGTTCCGGTTGCCGATCGCCGCAAGAGCCATGCTGACGATTGCAGCCCTCGGCTTTTACCTGACGATTATCGAGGATCGCCCGCCCATCATGCGAGCAGCGTTGATGGCGACGATTTATCTGCTTGGGGGGATGCTTTACCGGCGCATGGCGCTGCTCAACGCCGTTAGCCTGGCGGCGGTGGTACTACTTCTGTTCCGGCCCTCGGAGCTTGCTCAGGCGAGCTTTCAGCTCTCGTTTCTGGCGGCGGCGATCCTTGCCGGAATCGCGGCACCGCTGCTGGAGCGGACAGCCGAGCCCTATCATCGCGCGATCGAGCACCTTGGCGATGTCACCCGCGACGGCAGCTACCGGCCGAAGGCAGTGGAATTGCGTCTGGATCTGCGCGCCGTGGCCGCGCGGCTGCGGTCGTGGTTACCTGCAAAAGTTGGGGGATACTGCGACCAAGTTGTGGTTCTTCCGTGCCGCGTGGGATTGCGGCTGTGGGAACTGGCCGTGCTTTCGACCCTCCTGCAGATCGGAATGCTTCCGCTGATGGCGCGGGATTTCAATCGAGTCTCCTTCATCGCACCGATAGCGAACATTCCTGCCGTGCTGCTGACCGGGATCATCGTGCCACTTGGGTTTGCGGCGCTGGCGGTAAGCGCCGTATGGAAAGGCTGCGGACTTCTGCTGGGGCGCGCGCTCGGCTTGCTGATCGGGATGCTGGCGGCGTCGATCCATTGGTTCGCGCAGCTTCCTTCCTCTTCCGTTCGCGTTCCTTCACCGCCATCGGCTCTGCTGGCAGGATTTTTCGTTGCGGCAATCGCCGTCTCGGCCGCGATTCTGACCGGCAGGAAATGGGCATGGCGGACGGCATTCGGCGTGGTGCTTGGATTGGCTCCGCTGATGGTGATCTACCCGTTTCCGGCACGATTTCAGAAGGGGCGGCTGGAAGCGACCGTTTTGGACGTGGGGCAGGGCGATTCGATTTTTCTCTCTTTCCCCGATGGGAGAACCATGCTGGTGGATGCGGGAGGGCTGCCCGGCGCGGCCTACATCCGAGGAATGAGGCCGGGCCTCGACGTGGGAGAGGACGTGGTGTCGCCGTTCCTTTGGAGCCGCGGACTGAAGCGCATCGATACGCTGGTAGTGACGCATGGGCACGAAGACCATCTTGGGGGCATGCCGGCGGTGCTGCGGAATTTTCGAGTGGGCGAGTTGTGGGTGGGCCGCGACGAGGATACGATCGGTTTTCAGAAGCTGATTGCGGAAGCCCAGCGGCGAAAGGTTCCCACATTTCACCGGCTCAGGGGCGAGCACTTCGACTGGGCGGGCGTGCGCGTGAGCGTGCTTTGGCCCGATTCGAGCGATCCGGCGCGAGCGCGCAATGACGACTCGGTGGTGCTGCGGCTGGAGGATGGCAAAGATTCGTTCTTGCTGACGGGGGACATCGAGCGGCCCGTGGAGCGGGGCATCTTGGCGGATGGCGACGCGCTCGGCGCCGACTTTCTGAAGGTTCCACACCACGGCGCGAAAACATCGAGCACGCAGCCTTTTCTGGACGCGGTGCACCCCTCGATTGCAGCCATATCCGTGGGCGAGGCCAACCCGTTTGGCCATCCCAACCCGGAGGTTGTACAGCGAATCTTGTCGGAAGGAACGCGCCTGTTTCGAACCGATCGGGACGGCGCGGTCACCGTCAGCACCGATGGGAAATCCCTCAATGTTCACTCCTTCCTGAATTGCTCAACCCCTTGCTCAGAACTCTCCTCAGCATCTTCACCAGAGCTGGAACCGGACTTTTAGGTTCGCGAATCCAATTATCAGGTGCGGAACACAATCTCGAGACCTTTGTTGCTGCAACATGGGGCAGCCCACTATAATCGGCTCAAGGGTCCATGAATTCGATTCAGCCGGTTTCTCCAACCAACGCGGAAATTGACGAAGAATCCAGGCGTGTTCGCCGCCTGCGGATCGTCGTCAATCTTTCACTCAGCCTGATCGCGCAGGGCGACCTGCCTTACGAGGAGGCACAGGAGATTGCCGCCGCGGCGCGGAGGCTGGCGGAACAGCTATTTCCGGGCAAAGGGGAAGTCTACGATCTGCTTTACCGGCCGAAATTCCGCCGCTTGATCAACGAAGTTTACCGCCTGCAATAATTTCCAATTTTTGCCTACCGGCGCCAGGTGGCCAGCGCCGCCAGCACTGCGATCAGGAGCACAGCGCCGATGGTGGCCTGGTACTCACGATTGCGCAGGTATTGGGAGAAGGAGAATCGATTGCCCTTGGGGGAACTTTCGACGGCAAATTTTGGCCAGAACCGCGGCACGGTGGTGGCGTAATCGTCGAAAACCTTCCCATACTGTTCTCGAAGCTCCCATTCTTCTCGCCGCATGGCCTGGGCATAGAAGATGCCGAAATAGAGGGCCAGGAGAATCGTCACCAGCACGGACCAGCTGGCCACGGCAAAACCGGCGGCAAGGAACGCACTGCCCAGATACAGCGGATTTCTTGTGCGGGCGTAGGGACCCGTATGCGCCAGCGCTTCGCGTTTGCGCAAGTGGCCCGCGGCTGCGGCACGAATCAGCAGGCCCAAAACGATGAAGGCGGAGCCGATGAGAATCGAGCGGAACGTAGGCCGAGCCAACCAAAGGCACAGCGCTGCCAGAGGATACCCAATGGGCGCACGCCAGCGCGCCCAAGCCGGCCCCGGGGTTTTGGATTCAGGCATGAGAGGGCGCTCGGAGCCGCGCCAGGAGGTCGCGCGTGGAATGTTGTTTAGGATCGCCAACGATGGCAATGCGAACGCCCAGACGCCGGGCGGTTTCGCGCTCGGGTACGGTATCGGCTGTGTAGTCGGTTCCCTTCGCGTGCACGTCGGGGCGCAGAGTGGAAAGCAGACGCGTTACATCGGGCTCTTCGAATACGACCACATAATCCACCGCGGCAAGGCCGGCGACCAGGCGGGCGCGCGCGTCGGCGCTAAGAACCGGGCGACCCTCGCCTTTCAGCGCGCGCACGCTCTGGTCCGCATTCACGGCGACGACGAGTACGTCTCCCTCGCGCCGGGCACCCTCGAGATACCTCGTGTGACCCACGTGCAAGACGTCGAAGCAGCCATTGGCCAGCACGATCCGCTCGCCGCGACTTTTGTGATCGCTGATCTTGGAGGCCAGCCGATCGAGCGGCAGAATTTTATTTCGCGTGTCCATTGCCTCGTCCCGATGGCTTTGCTGCCGCGTCGGACCGAATGGCGGCGATCAGTTCCTCGCGGGTAACGGTTGCCGTACCGCGCTTCATGACCACGAGGCCTCCCGCATAGTTGGCAATCCGAGCGGCCTGAAGGACCGTGGCGCCCGCGGCCAAGGCCAGAGTGAAGGCGGCAATCACCGTGTCGCCAGCACCGGTCACATCGACCGCCTGATCGCTGCCATAGACGTCGAGCGGCTGCGGCGCGCGGCGGCGCTCGAAAACGGCCATGCCGTGGCGGCCGCGGGTGACGACCAGCGCGCTAAGATTCAACCGGGCCATGGTTCGGCGGGCGGAATCCTCAAGCTTAGATGCATCTCCACCGATGCGCACGTTGTGCGCAGCCTCAATCTCTGCTTCGTTGGGCGTGGCCGCGGTGAGATCGAGGTGAGCGTAGTCGTGAAGGCGATAGCGGGAGTCGAGCGTCGCTGGACGCGCCCAGCGCTTGCGGCCGCGGATGCCGGCGGCGATCTCGGGAGTGGCCGAGCCGTAACCGTAGTCGGAAATTAAAACCGCGGAAACTCCGGCCATGCGTTCGCGGGCTTTGCGCACGAGGGCTTCACTTGCGCCGGAGGGGAGTCCCTCCGGCTCGCGATCCACACGCAAGACCTGTTGTTGAGCTGTGTGCGGCCAGCCGGCGAGAAAGCGGGCTTTTGCGGGAGTGGTCCAGCCGCGCGCGCGGACCAATCCCGAGACGTCGACTTTCTTTTTCCGGAAATAGTCCGCCAGGGCCTGGCCCGCGGCGTCGTCGCCCAGAGTGGCGACGGGAAAAACGCGCGCGCCGAGGTCAACCAGATTATTCACGGCATTGGCGCCGCCTCCAGGGAGCGTGAGCATTTCGCGGCGTCTCAGTATGAGGACGGGCGCTTCGCGCGAAATTCGAGAGATTTCGCCGAAGATGAATTCATCGGCGACGAAATCGGCCAGAACCAGAATGCTTTGTTGGGGGAACTGCTCGACCAGCTCGATCAAGCGTTTCGAGTCAGGGCCCTCCGAGACGGGGCGCTTCGGTTGCGCGCGCTGGGCGCTCACAATTGTTCCTCGAGGATGGCGTCCACAGCCTCGGACAGATCCTCGGCAACCAGATCGGGCTGGCGAGGCCACTCCAGGCGATGCAGATCGTACTCGCCGCGGCCGTAGCCCGTGAGGACCAAAACGCCGCGGCCGCCCACACCGTGCGCCAGTTCAACATCGGCGTAACGGTCTCCGACGACGAAGGAACGATCGAGGCGCAAAGCGTGCTCCTGCGCCGCCTGTTTGAGCAGGCCCGGCAGGGGCTTGCGGCAGGCGCAATCGTCCGCCTTGGTATGCGCGCAGTAATAATAGGCGTCCACGCGAGCGCCGGCCGCCGACAGTTCGTGATCGATGCGCGCGTGGACCTGGGCCACAAGGGATTCCGGAAAAATGCGGCGCGAAATACCCGACTGATTGGTCACCACGATCACTGGAAATCCTGCCCGATTCAGCCTGGCGATGGCGGGCGCCGCAAACGGAAAGACGTGCAGGCGGCTGATGTGATTGAGATAACCCACCTCTTCGCAAATTGTTCCGTCGCGATCGAGAAAAACCGCGGGCCGCAGCACTTTGGTTTCAGGCAAGACCTTTGCTCCAGGTGGGGCTTTTCAGGCGCTCGCCGAAGGCCAAGGAAGAGCGCGCCGCGTCAAAGACACGGTCAACGGAAATGCGGGTCATGCAACGATGGTCGATGGGGCATTTCCGCAGGAAGCAGGGGCTGCAATCGACTTGCTCGCGAATGAGAGTGAGTTGCGGGGTCAAGGGCCGAGTGCCTTGAGGATCGGTGGGGCCGAAGATCGCGATGATGGGAACTCCCACGGCGCCAGCGACGTGCATGGCTCCTGAATCGTTGCCAATAAAAAGTCCACAGGAGGAGAGCAAGGCCGGAAGTTCGCCGATTTGGGTCGCACCGACCAGATTGAAGGCGCGCCGCTGCATGGCGCCGAGGATGCGAGCCGCCATGCCACTCTCTTGAGCCGCGCCGAAAAGTATCACGTCGGCATCGTAGGAGGCAATCAGACGATCCGCAAGCGCTGCGTAGCGTTCGGGGTCCCAACACTTGGCCGATCCGTAGGAGGCACCGGCCGCAAAGGCGATGCGAAGAGAATTCTTGCGCACGCCGGAGGCAAGCAAACGCTGGAGCGCCTTCTCGCGATCCTGCTGGCTGACCGTGATGCTGATTTCGTCGATCAACGGGAGGCGGTTGATCCATTCGGCGCGGCGGAGCAGTTCGAGGTAGTCGTAGACTTCATGATCGGGCGCTTCGCCTTTTGCAGGAACCGGGATGGCCTGGGTGAGGAACCAGCTTCGGCCATAGCGAGCGTAGCCGATGCGCTGGGGAATGCGAGCGCGCCAGGCGATCCAGGCGGCGTCGAAGGCGTTCTGGAAGAGCAGGGCCACATCGAATTTCTCGCAGCGTAAGGTGGCGGCTAGCTTCTCGCGTCCCCAGAAGCCCCTGTGAGCGATTTTGTTGTCGTAGATGAGAATGCGATCGGCATAACCCTGGTCGCGATATAACTCGGCCACCCAAGGGCGGGCGAGGATCACGATTTCAGCATGGGGCCAGCGGTCGCGGACCGCGCGGAGCGCGGGAATGCACATCACCGCGTCGCCCACCCAGTTCGTCGCGCGCACGAGAATTTTCATGCCTGCGTTACCGGCCGTTTGCGGCCAACCGAAGCCCGCACTGCCCGCCAGAAGCCTTCTTCATCGTTCAGCGCCATGCGAATCGCGCATGCGTAAATCGGAAGCGCCGTGGCGGCGCAATCGGGAAGATTGAAGCGATCCTTCTCCGTGCAAAGCAGACAGTTGGCGCCGGCGGCGGAGGCTGCTCGGGTCAGATCACGGATCTCTTCCGGCGTGTAGCGATGATGATCGGCAAAGCTGCGGCTGCCCATGAGCGTGAAACCCCAGCTTCTGAGATCGTCGAAAAATGCCGCCGGGTTGCCGATACCGCAAAAGGCAAAAACCTTGAGTTGGCGGCGCTCGGACTCCGATAAAGCCGCGGCGGGCGGGGGCGCGGGCACGACCGCAGATAACTGGGCTTGTGCGTAGAATATCGGCGCGTTCGTAAATCTTCGCACCAGCGTTTCGAGCGCCGGAGCGCAGTTGGTACGCGTGATCACCACGACGTCCGCCCGAGCCAGCGCCGAACGCGGCTCACGCGAACGCCCGGCCGGCAAGAGTCCGCCGCCAAAGGGATTGGTAGAATCCAGCAGGATAATATCCGCGTCGCGGTGAAGCTCGAGGTGCTGTAAGCCGTCATCCAGAATGAACCATTCTGCGCCATCTTTGGCCAGGGCGAGCCCGTTCTTATAGCGATTTTTGCCAATCCCAAACTGGGCGCGGCCATTGAGCCTTTGGCGCAACAAAGCGACTTCATCGGCATCCGAGCGCCCCGCAGGGCCGCCTTGCCGGAAGCCGCCATAACCGCGCGTCAGAATGGCCGGCCGATGCCCTTCGGCGGAGAGCCGCTCCGCGATCCACAGCACCATAGGGGTCTTGCCTGTTCCGCCGACCGTCAAATTACCGACGCTTATTACGATGCCGGGAAGCCGCCTGTTGCGCAAGAGGCCCGCTCGATAAAGCTTCGCTCGCACGCGCATGGCGAGGGCATAAAGCAGTCCGAGCGGCTGCAGCAGCGTTCGGAAGGTCGTTGAACGCGTCACGGATCGGCTCGGCGAGCGTCGATTACGGCCGCGAGGCGATCGAGCGTCGCCGCAGTGGCGCCGCGATTGCGCTCCACGATTTCGCGCGCCGCAAATCCCATCTGCACGCGACGAGGGGCATTCTCGAGCAACTCAGCCCAGGCGGCGGCAAGGTCGCCGGCCGAATCCACCTGAATCGCGGCGCCGGATTCGAGCAAGGCGGCCGCAATATCGCGAAAGTTATCCATCGACGGGCCGAAGACCGGCGGCTTCGCAAATGCTGCGGGCTCCAGCGGATTGTGTCCGCCGGAACCCGGCTGGAGCGAGCCGCCGATGAACACGGCGTCCGCGAGGCCATACACGGCGGCAAGCTCGCCGATGGTATCGAGCACGAGAACGCTCGCGGCCGGTCCGGTTGATCCGGCCGCGTTGGCCAGCGAGCCTGCCGAAATGCCGTCGAGCGAAAGTTCACTTCGGCGGATTGCCCGCGAGCCTGATTGCGTGACGAGTTCGCATGCGACGGCGAATCGCTCGGGTTTTCGCGGCGCCAGGATCAGCAATGCCTGCGGCCACTTTTGGCGGATGGAGGCAAAGGCTTCCAGGACGGGCGGCTCTTCACCGGCAATCACGCTGCCCGCAACTATTACAGGGCCGCGCTGCGATCGTTTCAGCTCGTCCTGCAACCAAGTTACGAATGCATTAGGCGCCGGCGCAGGCATATCGTATTTCATATTTCCCGCCACGAGGACGCGATCGGCCGCGGCTCCGAGCGCCATCAAGCGTGACGCATCATGGTGGGACTGCACGATGTACAGAGTCGCGTCATTCAATATGCGCCGAAGAAAGTTGCCGAGAACTCCGCCGCTGGCCTTCACCGCGCGCGAGAATCCGCGAAAAGATTTATCGGAAAGACGGCCGTTCACGAAGACAACCGGGACGCCAGTTTTCCGAGCGTGACGCAGCAGGTTTGGCCAGATTTCCGTTTCGAGCACCACGATTACGCCCGGCCGCACGACCTGAAAGGCGCGCCGCACCGGCCCGTTCCAATCGAAAGGAAAATAGAAGACGGAGTCCGCGAAAGCCATGCGTTCGCGCGCCAACTTCTGGCCGGTGGCCGTCGTGGTGGAGACAACCAAACGCCAGCGGGGAAAGCGTTCCTTCAAACAACGCGCGAAGGGAAGCGCGGCCAGGACTTCACCTACGGAAACGGCATGCAACCAGATCGCGGGCGAAGCGAGATCGTCTTTGGCAGCAAGCTGCGGCGGGAACTTGAAACCCAGACGTTGCGGGAGGCTGGGCAGATATTTTTGACGGCGAGCGCTGCTAAGCAGAACGTAAGGCGCGAGCAGGATGACACCTGCCGCCGTGACCAAATTGTAAAGAAAATACATGCGGATGCGAGCGGCGGCGCGATTCAGCGATGCGCCCGAGCGCCAAGGGGCTATTATAGATGCCACAGCCAACGCCGAGAAGGAGCGCCAATCTTTTTGCGCGTATTTCAGAGCGACACACCGAGGCAACGACTCTCCACGATGTGCATCCCACGACAGGAGCCAATGGCCGTGCGATTCACTCTTATCGTTTTGGCGCTCTGGCTGGGCGTGGCTGCGGCCTATGGCCAAAGCTCGACGGCAACGGCCCGGAATGCCTCGATCGATCCCGCAACCCTGCCGGCGCGCGACGTTCATCAAGGATTACTGGTTGCGGTGAATCCCTACACCTCCGCGGAGCAGTACAAGACGAGATTCGGTAAACGTACGCCGTACGACGGCGGCATTCTGGCAATCGAAGTCTTCTTTCGAAATGACAACGACCTGCCGATTCGCATCAATCTGAAAACGATGCAGCTGCTTGCAGGCGCTCCAGGCGAGGCTCGCCAGCACCTCGATGCCCTTTCTCCCGAAGATGTGGCGGACCGCGTCATGTTAAAGCCGAAGGATCCCAAACGTCCTTTACCTATTCCCCACCTCGGTCCGCCGCCGAAACATGACAAAAATTGGGAGGAGTTCGCGGGGAATGTGCGCGCGGCGGCGCTGGCGACGGACCTTATTCCTCCTCACGCCACGGCGCATGGGTTCGTCTACTTCGATATCGACCGGCACTACGATTGGCTGATGAGTGCGCGCTTTGACGTCCCGGACCTGGCTTTCATGAACAGCGCTAAACCGATCTTCTTCTTCGACATCGATCTTGCCCCTTCGGCCCGCTGATTTTTTCCGCCACGCCTGCCGCGCGGCACAGCGGATGTATACTCCGTGCGAAGAAAGTCGGACCTCGAAACGCCGCAAATCCATGAACGGGAGGCTCTCGGTCATGATTCGACGTCTTTTCCTGGCGCTCGCCGCTTTTGGCCTTGTCTCACTCATATCGGCGAGCCCGGATCTGCGCGCCCAAGCAAATCCCGATTGGCACCGGCCTTTCCCCGCATTCAAGATTGCCGGCAATCTCTACTACGTTGGCACAGCCGATCTCGCCGTTTACCTGATCCATACGCCGCAGGGGAACATTCTGATCAATTCGGATTTCAAGGAAGACGTGCCCCTGGTTCACAAAAGCATCGAGCAACTCGGTTTCAAGTATGCCGACACGAAGATCCTGCTCATCAGCCACGCGCACTCCGATCACGATGAAGGCGTCGGCTTGATCAAGCAGGAGACAGGCGCAAAGTTGATGGTGATGGACGCGGATGTGCCCGAGGAAGAGAGCACGGCCCCCGGCCGCCCCGGCGCGCACGTCGATCGCGTTTTGCACGATGGCGATAGGGTCGAGCTCGGCGGCGCCACGCTAACCGCGCACTTGACGGCTGGTCACACCAGAGGCTGTACGACGTGGACAATGCAAGTCCGTGAAGGCGGCCGGACCCTTAACGCAGTGATTATTGGCAGCCCCAACGTAAATGCCGGGTACCTGCTCGTGGGGAACAAGGACTATCCCCAAATCGCGCAGGATTACGTCAAGACGTTTCAAGTGCTCAAGAGTTTGCCCTGCGATCTTTTCCTGGGCGCTCATGGCGGCTACTTTGGCCTGAAAGCCAAGTACGAGAAGATGAAGGCCTCCGGAACGAATGCGCTGATCGATCCGGATGGTTACAAAGTCTACGTCGCCGAGCGCGAGGCGACGTTTGAGAAAGAATGGAAACGCCAGCAGCAGAATCCCGGTTCTCCCGCGCCATAAATCAGTCCGCTCCTTTCGCCCGGCGAAGATTCGCCGATCCTTCGCGGAAAACCGGTTGCAAACGCGGTTTGCCCCGCTCCTTCCGCTCAGCTAGAATGCAGTTGCCCCCGGGCCCCGAACCACAGGAAATTTTCTGAGCATGAACATTCTTGATAGCTTGAATCCGCAACAACGCGAAGCTGTGCTCGCGACCGAAGGCCCGATCCTCATTCTGGCGGGCGCCGGCACTGGCAAGACGCGGGTGATCACGCATCGGATTGCCTATCTGATCCAGAAGGGTGTTCCGGGCGGGTCGATTCTGGCGGTCACTTTTACCAACAAGGCCGCCGATGAGATGCGCGAACGGGTTCGCACGCTGCTGGAAAACACCGAGGCGGCGACGAGCGATCCCTGGATCAGCACGTTTCACTCCTTTTGCGTGCGGCTGCTTCGGCGCGAAGCGCCGCGGCTGGGCTTGCCGCGGAATTTCACCATCTACGACGACGACGAGCAACTGGCCGCGCTGAAGCTGGCGCTCACCGACCTGGGAGCGGACGATTCCGGGGATACTCGACGGGAGATTCTCTCGCGCATCAGCTTTGCAAAAAATCACGCGATCAGTCCGGAAAAGGCTCTCGCGGAGGCAATGGACGAGCGCGGCAAGCTTGCGGCGCGAGCCTATGAGGCTTACGAAAAGACTCTGCGCAGAACGGGAGCGCTGGATTTCGACGATCTGCTTCTTCGCGCGGGGGAAGTGCTGCGGCGTTTCGAGGACGCGCGGAGATCCTGGCAGCAGCGGTTCCCGTACGTGCACGTGGACGAATATCAGGACACCAATCGCGTGCAATACGATCTGCTCCGGCTGCTGGTTGGTGAGCGGCCGAACCTTTGCGTGGTGGGCGACGAAGACCAGTCGATCTATCGGTGGCGAGGGGCCGACGTCGGGAATATTCTCAGCTTCTCCAAGGATTTTGCGGACGCGCGTGTTTTCCGCATCGAGCAGAATTACCGTTCGCGGCAACAAATCCTGGACGCGGCCGCGGCGGTGGTGTCCAAAAACGCTCGGCGCATCGGAAAGGTGCTCACCGCGACGCGCGGCGAGGGTTCCAATCTGGTTTTCTATGAAGCGCGGGACGCGCGGGGAGAAGCGGAGTACGTCTGCGATCGCATCAGCGAGCTGCAGCGCGAGGACTCCTCGACGCATTGCGCGGTGATGTATCGGACGAATGCGCAGTCCCGGGCGCTGGAAGAGGTGTTTCGCGCGCGAGCGATTCGCTACCGGCTGCTGGGCGGTTTCAGCTTCTATCAACGCGCGGAAATCAGGGACGCTTTTTCGTACGTGCGGCTGGCGATATTCCCTGAAGACGACATCGCGTTATTGCGCGTCCTGAACACACCGCCGAGGGGCATCGGGAAAGTCACGGTCGAAGCTCTTCTGCAACTTGCTCGTGAGCGGAATACCTCCCTTTGGAGTGCTCTCGAAGATACGATCACCTCCGGCACGGCGCGGGCCGTGGCTCCGCTGCGCAGTTTCCACGACGTGATCGAGCAATTGCGGGAAAAAATGCCGACGCTGCCGCCGGCACAGTTCATCGCCTTTGTTCTGGAAGCGAGCGGATATTGGGACATGCTGCGGCAGCGCGATTCGGCGGAAGATCTGGCGCGCATCGATAACCTGAACGAATTGGTGAATGCCGTCTCCGAAGGCGCAGACCGCGGCGAAACGCTCGAGGATTTTCTGGACCGGGCGGCGCTCGTGAGCGACGCCGATAATTTCGACGAGAAGGCCACGGTCACGCTGCTCACGCTGCATACGGCCAAGGGCCTGGAATTCGATCATGTGTTCCTGACCGGACTCGAGGAAGGAACGTTTCCGCACAGCCGTTCGCTGCACGACCCTGAGGAACTGGAAGAGGAGCGCCGGCTCTGCTACGTAGGCATGACCCGCGCGCGGGAAATGCTGACGCTGACGCGCGCGGTCTACCGGCGCATCTATGGCAGCGAGCGGCTGCAAGGCTCCACGCCCTCACGCTTCCTGAGCGAGATTCCTGGCGAACTGGTGGACACGGCGGAGGGTTCACTGGCCGCGGCGGGAGAGACGCGGCGATATGAGCCGGACCCTGAGTACTCCTATTCGGCAGAGGAGTTCGCGCGGCGCATGCGGCGGGGCGCTTCCCCCGCCCCGAAGGAACGCGCACCACGAGTGCGGCAGCAGGTTCCCTCGGCGGCCGCCAAGCGCAGCGGCAATCCGCTGATCGGACAGCGCGTGAGCCATCCTACGTATGGCGTGGGCACGATCATCCACGTAGATGGCGAGGACGAGGACCGCAAGCTGACGGTGAGTTTCACCAATTTCGGGACGAAAAAGCTAGTCGAACGCTACGCCAATCTTTCCTTCGCAGAGTAGGGTTTTTGCACAATAAGAATTTTGCACAATAGGCCTTGGGCACAAAGGGCCAGGGCACGTTACGGTTGTGCGTCCATTGCGGGTTGCGTGGCTCGACCCGCTATTGATGCGGCTCAGTTTGGCTGATTGGCGGCAGAGGCGCCGGGACCAGACTGCCCGGCGGGCCCGGGCGCGCTCGTGGCCGCGGGCGGCGCAGCAGCGCTGGACTTGCCGATAGCGTCGCCATTAACGACCAGTTCGACACGGCGGTTTTTCTGGCGTCCATCGGGCGTGTCATTGGATGCCACAGGCTGGGCCTTGCCGAATCCCTGAGCCGTCATACTCGAGACGGGCACGCCTTCCTGCGCGAGATAATCCCGCACGCCGTCGGCGCGCATTCCGGAAAGTTCCATATTCAACGCGTCGCTGCCCGTGCTATCGGTATAACCCTCGATCTGCAGCGTGAGCCCGGGGTGGGCCAGGAGGATGCCGGAAATCTTGGCCAGCTTTTCGCGCGTGGCGGGCTTGAGCTCCGAGCTTCCGACATCAAACAACACATCGGACATGTTGACGATCAGCCCGCGGGCGCTATCCTGCGTTTGCAAGACGGCGTTTAACTGCTGCAAAAGTTGCGCGCGCAACTGGGTTTTTTCAGCCTCCGCCTGGGCCGCTGACTGGCGCGCCTTTTCGGTTTCAGCTTGGGCTTCTCGCGCCTTCGCCTCGGCCGCTTGCTGTTGAGCGAGAGCGGCCTGCTGCGCCGCCTCGGCTTGCGCTTTCTGTTTGGCCGCTTCTTCGGCCGCCTGTTGGGCCTCCTGCTTCATGCGCTCGGCTGCCGCCTCAGCCTGTTCGGCCTGCTGGCGACGCTGCGCTTCCGCTTGAGCGTCGGCGCGAGCCTGGGCTTCACGCTGTTCGGCGGCCTGCTTATCCGCCAGCATTTTAGCCTGGGCATCCTCTTCAGCCTTTTTCTTGACGGACATCACACGCGCGTCCTCGGCCGTTTCCGCGGCATCGCGAGAGGCGGCCTCGATCACCTTGCGATCGCGCTTCTGCCTGTAGGCATCCTCGGCCGATCCCAATTCCTGCTGGGCCTTGGCCCAGGCCGCAGCGGAATATTTGTCCGCGCCGGCATTTCCTGCAATACGAACGGCGTTGCGCGCTTCAAAAAGCTCCAGGGGGGTGTTGCGGTCGATGCCGAAAATGGCGCCTTCGATCTTGGTGTTGGAGGAGGAGTAGACGCCACGGCCGAGCAATTCGAAGGTCGCGTCGATGTTTTCGACGTTGCCCGAAGCGCCTGTCGGATTATTCTCGAACACCACCATGTCGCCCGGCTGGGTAACGGCAAAGTAAGGTTCGGCCGTCACGATCATGCCAAAAGTCTGCATTTCGGTACCGGCCTTTAGCTCCGCCGAACCATCTTTCAGGATGATTTCGCCTAAATTCTCGGCGCGGCCCTCGGGCGAGATGGCCCAGAGAACATAAGTGAGATATTGAAGGCCGAATTTCGTGGCATCGTCCATCCGCTCGAACTTTGCCTCAACTTCCATGCGGTTGTTTTTGCTTTCGACTTTCGCCTCGCCGGAGGCGCCCTTCATGAGATCGGTGGCCTGAAAGGCGATTTTGACCGAACCGCTGGCGTGGCGATAGTTCACGGCCTTGGTTGTGTGCGAAGTGGCGCTTGAACCGGCTGCAACGGTGGGCGCCGAGGGAGCTGGCGCAGCCGCCTTCTGGGCCGAAGCGGTGCCCAGGGCTGGAGCCATGGAGATCGCCAGGATTGCCGCCGGCGCAAGAATCGTAGTGATGATTTTCACGTGTCTGCTCCTGATTATCCAAATAGGGTCTTCATAGGATCTAAGCGGCGAGCGGCTGGAAGCCAAATGCGCTCGCGTTACCGGGGCCGGAATATCGCAATCAAGCGGAATGTATATGGTAACAAACCTGAAAGGAAAGGGGCGGTTGAGATCGAAAAGATTTGCACAACTAATTACCTGCGGAAGTTATCAGAAATAGGGACCGAAGCAGGGTGACGCCCGAAAAGACTTATTTTTGCAGGCCGAACGCAAGGGCCACCCGCAGGCTGTCCTTCTTAAGTCCGGCGAGCACCTGGCGTTCGGCTGTCAACCAATCATCTAGATCATTTCCATGAGCAGCGCCTCGTTGAAGAAAGAGTTGATAGGCGCGCACTTCGATGTCGGCCGCGATGGGGTTTTTTCTTAGCTTGGCTCGGGCATCATCGGCGGCCAGGCTAGCGGGCGATTGCTGCGAATTGTAAGAAGCCGCCAGACGAAGAAGTTGCTCGAATGCGGCTTCGTTCGTCAAGGAAGACGAAGAATTGGCATTGCCTGGGCCGAATTCCATAATCCCGTCCAGCTGTAGGGTGAGATATTCCATCTCACGCTTCGGCGATGAGCAGCGGAACGAATCCATCATTGGGCGCCCTGAAGCGCAGCGAAAGCAACACTCCGATGGCCTCGCGATAATCGAGCGTGTAGGTCTTCAAACAAGCGTCGCAGAGCCAATGATGTTGGACCGAGTGCGAATTGGAAATGGACGCAAGATGCGAACTCAGGCGAAAACGAAAGAAGCGTCCATGCCCAAAATCGAAAGGAGTCCTGCAGTCCGGGTTTGCGCAAAGGGATAACATGGCCCATTCCTCCTTTTGGTCTCGATAGAGATCGACTCAAACCAAAGCTACTGCGGATCCACGGAAGAATCCAACGCATAAAATCTATTGAGTCCATCAGGGTTTCGACGCGGGTGCCAATATGACAGCTTGGGGCTCTCAATTCGAGCCTGCCAATTACTTCTCTCACGAGGAGGCTATGCCGTATCCGCCGCTTGCTGCGTGCTTGGCATCGAAATGCGTTCCAGATTAGGCAAGAAGGCGGCCAGCAGGCCCACCGCCGGCAGGACCGAGCAGACCAGATACACAAATCGAATGCCGGTCAGATCGGCCAGCTCGCCTAGAACGGCGGCGCCCAATCCCGCCATACCAAATGCGAACCCGAAGAAGAGTCCCGAAATCATGCCCACCCTTCCGGGAATGAGCTCCTGGCCATAGACCACAATCGCCGGAAACGCCGAGGAAAGTATCAAGCCAATGACCACACTGAGGATGCCAGTCCAAAACAGATTGGCATAAGGTAAGATCAAGGTGAACGGAAGAACCCCTAAAATCGAACCCCAAATAACGCGTTTGCGCCCGATACGGTCGCCAATAGGCCCGCCGGCAATGGTTCCGAGCGCAACGGCACCTAAAAAGACGAAGAGATAAATTTGTGCATCGCGCACGGGCATGTGGAAGGTACTCATTAAATAAAACGTGTAATAGCTGGTGATGCTGGCGAGATAGAAGTATTTGGAAAACAACAGGGCCAGCAAGATCGCTACCGACACTCCGACTTTTCTTCGCGAGACGGGAGCATGCGGCCGATGGTGCCGTTCATGGGACGAGCGCAAATTGCGCATGTGCGCCTTGGCCCAATAGCTCACCCGCGCCAGCAGAATCATACCGAGCAGGGCCGCGAGAGAAAACCAGGCGACGTTCGATTGCCCTTTGGGCAGGATCACGATGGCTGCCAGCAAAGGACCCAAAGCGAGGCCGGCATTGCCACCTAGCTGAAAAAGCGATTGGGCCAGGCCGTGCTGTCCACCGGAGGCCATGCGGGCGACTCGAGAGGACTCCGGATGAAAAACCGAGGAGCCCGTGCCCACGAGGGCAGCGGCGCCGAGGACCATGGGAAACGACCGAGCCAGCGCCAACAGGATCAGGCCGATCAGCGTGAAGGCCATGCCCGCGGGCAGGGAGTAAGGCTGGGGATGGCGGTCGGTGTGAAGGCCTACGAGAGGCTGCAAAAGGGACGCGGTGAGCTGATAAGTGAGCGTGATAAGCCCTACTTGCGCGAAATCGAGATGGAAGGAGTCCTTGAGCAAGGGATAGATGGCGGGCAAGAGGGAGGCCATCATGTCGTTGAGGAGATGGCAAACGCTGATGACGGCCAAAATCTCGAGGACGGTCTTCGATCCACTCTCGAGCGAGGTTTCCACCGTTGTCAAAGTCTTGCTCACCGCGTCTTCTTCCCTGCCGATAAAATGCGCATCGTTGCAGCGGAAATTGTATCTCGATTCAAGCTCGTGCGCTCCGGCGGCTTCACAGGACTCGACAACAGATCCGACGGAGTTACCTGATTGGGAAGGCGCGTATCTCAAGGTAGGAAAATGCCGAAATAGAAACGCTACAATAGCGGGGCGGAAACGGTGCCGAAGATCTCATCGAGCCCAGCGTAAGGGTCTGCTTGCTGTTAGAACTCTCCATTGTAATTCCCGCCTTTAACGAGGAAGAACGCCTAGCCGAAAGCCTGAAGAGAATTCACGCATACTTGAAGGGGCGCTCGTTGCAATTCGAAGTTCTGGTGGTGGATGACGGGTCCACGGACGGCACTGCAGCACTGGTGGAACGGACGCGATGCGGATTTTCGGAGCTACGCCTGATATCCAACTCCAGGAATCGCGGCAAAGGGTTCAGCGTGCGGCAAGGCATGCTGGAAGCTCGAGGAGAGATCGGGCTTTTTACCGATGCGGACCTATCCGCGCCGATCGAGGAGGCTGATAAATTGCTCGCGGCGCTTCGCGATGGCGCTTATGACGGCGCGATCGGCTCGCGCGCCGTAGACCGCAGCCTGATCGACGTGCATCAATCGCGGTTTCGAGAGGTCGCGGGCATTATCTTCAACCACATCGTGCGCTGGAGTGTCGGCCTTCCATTCCGGGACACGCAATGCGGATTCAAGGCTTTTCGCATGGAGAAGAGTCGCGCGATATTTGAGCTGCAACGGATAGAGGGCTTTGGATTCGATCCCGAGATTTTGTTTCTGGCTCAGAAAAGGGGCTTGCGTATCGCCGAGATACCGGTTCGTTGGGCGCATAATCCCGCAACGAAAGTGCGCGTTTTTAGCGACAGCATTCGCATGTTCCTGGATTTGCTGGCGATTCGCTGGAACGCCCTGCTGGGCCGATACTCGCCCGAATAGCATCCTTTTCTGCGGTCACTCGCCGAAGCGACGACTGCGAGTTACTTCTCAGGCATTCGTTATTCCTGGAGTTGCTTGCCGAGCGACGCTGTTCGATCATAACTGAGGGGAACGTTCCGCTTGGCAGAGCGGGTGGCGAGGGGGAAACGTCGGCAGTGTTCGTGTCCGTGATCATACCCGTGTACAACGAGCGTGCGTACGTCGAGGAAGTATTGCTGCGAGTTCAGGCAGCCCCTCTCGAGAAGGAGATTCTTATCGTCGACGACGGATCAACCGACGGCACGCGGGCCCTCCTGCAGGGCTTCGAAAAAGCGCAGGCGGCCGGGCACGTGGAAATTCCGGTCCAGAACGGCGGAGCCCTTCTTCCGCTGCAGAACATCCGATTTTTCTTTCAGGATCGAAACCAGGGCAAAGGCGCCGCGCTGCGCCGGGGCTTCGAGGCTGCGGGGGGCGATATCCTGCTCGTTCAGGATGCCGATCTGGAGTACGACCCTCGCGATTATCAGAAGCTGCTCGAGCCTATTTTTGACGGGCGCGCGGACGTTGTCTACGGCTCGCGCTTTCTGGGAGGGCCGCAGCGCGTGCACTACTTCTGGCACTACGGGGGGAATAAATTCCTGACCCTGCTCTCGGACATGCTCACAAACCTGAAAATTACGGATATGGAGACCTGCTACAAAGTGTTCCGGCGCGAGGTAATACAGAGCATTCATTTCGTCTCGGATCGCTTCGGTTTCGAGCCGGAATGTACCGCCAAAGTGGCGCGGGGAAACTGGCGGGTGTACGAAGTGCCGATTTCCTATGCCGGAAGGACTTACGCCGAAGGAAAGAAGATTACCTGGCGGGACGGCTTCACCACACTCTGGTGCATTCTCCGCTTTAACCTCTTCGATTAGGGCCGCAGTTAGCCGCCGATCGGCCCAGAGTAGCTTGAGAGAAGAACGGGCCCTATAATCTTCGTTCGAGCTGATGGGCTCACAATTCCCATGACCGCGAATCGAACTCAGAATGGCCACGAGTGGACGATCGATTCCGTGCGTGATGCACTCGTTGGCAGGCGCATCTCCGCGCGGGAATTGACGGCGGATTTCTACCGGCGCATCGAACAGCGCAACGCGGAGCTGAATGCATATCTGGCGCTCAGTCCGGAACGAGCCTACGAACAAGCGGATCGATTAGACGCAATCGTGGCGCGGGGCGAAGATTTGCCCGAACTTGCGGGCCTTCCTCTCGCGGTGAAGGATGTTCTCAGCACCAAGGGCGTGGTGACGACCTGCGCCTCGCGCATCCTCGAAGGTTATCGTCCCGCCTTCGATGCCACCACGGTGGAACGGATGGAGCGCGCGGGCGCGGTCCTGCTAGGCAAAACGAACTGCGACGAGTTCGCCATGGGCGGCTCCAACGAAAACTCCGCGTATGGACCGGTGCGGAACCCTGTAGCCATGGACCGCGTCCCCGGCGGTTCGAGCGGAGGATCGGCAGCGGCCGTAGCAGCCGGAATGGCTATCGCAGCGTTAGGCACGGATACCGGCGGATCGGTGCGCCAGCCGGGCTCGTTTTGCGGGATTCCCGCCATGATGCCGACTTATGGGAGGGTTTCGCGCTATGGGCTGATCGCATTCGCGTCGTCTCTAGACCGCGTCGGCCCGTTCGCGGGTTCCGTCCGCGATGTGGCGAAGATTATGGCGGTAATCGCCGGAAGCGATCCCCTGGATTCAACCGCGGCAGCAGTCCCGGTTCCCAACTACCTGCATACCCTTGAGGAGCCTGTTAAGGGATTGCGCATCGGCGTGCCTACCGACTACTTTGCGGAAGGCCTTGATGCCGAGGTGCGCCAAAGGGTGGAAGCGGGAATCGCGCTACTCGAGCGGCTGGGGTGCCGGCGTGTGGAGCTGCGTATGCCCCATACCGACTACGCCGTGGCTACGTACTATCTTATCGCCACCGCTGAAGCCAGCTCCAACCTGGCGCGATATGATGGCGTTCGCTACGGAATGCGCGTTCCGGGAGCAACTCTGATCGAGATGTACCGGAAGACGCGCGGAGCAGGATTCGGCGCAGAAGTGAAACGCCGGATTATGCTGGGAACCTATGCGTTATCAGCCGGGTATTATGACGCCTATTACCTGAAAGCTCAAAAGGTGCGAGCCCTGATCGCGCGCGATTTTGCGCAGGCTTTCGAACAGGTGGACGCCATTGTGACGCCAACTTCGCCGGTGCCTCCCTTCCGCTTAGGGGAACGAACCGCGGACCCATTGGCTATGTATCTAGCTGATATATATACAGTTACTGGATCTCTGGCGGGCCTTCCGGGTATCTCCGTTCCCTGCGGCAAGACGGGCGAAGGCCTGCCGGTGGGGCTGCAAATTTTCGGCCAGCCGTTCGGGGAGGCGCGAGTGCTGCAGCTGGCCCATGCATTTGAGAAAGCGGATGGGGCACAGGCCTAGCTAGCTTCTATTTGGCTGCTCGCTGCGGGCGGGATGTTACCGAAATTTCCGACATTCGGCACAACTGTCTCAATTCAGAACAGACGGCTGCAGGGCCCATAATCTACGGTGTTTTCCCAGCGCGACTCTAGGAAATTTCGTCTCGTCTTCTAAGTCCTTTGGTGATACCAGTTTGTCTGCCGGCGGCATCAACGATCCAGAATTAACGTGGTACCAATTCGCCTGTAATGGAACGGAAGGACTATTGCTGCAGAACAGCATGAAACCGTAGGATTCAGATCATCGAACATCCGACCAGGGGGTGAGGGATGAGCGCACTAACAATCCGGTCGAGCCAGAAGATTTTCACAGAAGAAGAAGTTTCGGGGCTTACTGGCATCTGTGTGGAGCATTTGCGCAATCTCACCCGCATCAAACACTTAGGACAAGCCGCGGAAGCGGCTGCCGAAGCGGCAGGTACAACGGCGCAAAAGTGGTTTTATACGATCTCAGACCTGATGGTTCTGACGATGGTTTGCGGTCGCTGCGAGCACTAAGCCTCTCCAACCAAGATTCCTGACCGATCCCTGATTCCATAGGCCTTTACTGCGTGACAGTGCCCCATTTGAGGCTTGCTATGGCAATTGCGATAGCGCACCAGGGGCGGTATCCTGAGCCGATAAGTCTGGTGCTCCTATGCTGGTTCGAGAAAGACATTGGCACGGCAAGGTCTTCCACGCCGCTATCTCTCCGTTAACCACCTTGTTTTTGGCGTTCGCGTTTCTGGCCGTAACGTTTTCCGCCCTGGGCCCCGACGCACGAGGCTCAGAGTCCCCGCAACAAGCCGCCACGCAACAGGGAACCCCGCAAGATTCACAGCAAACCAAGCCAGCGGATGCAGAGAATTCGGAAATCGCGGTCCCGCTGCCTAAAGGCGAGAAGCTAATTCTCACCGACGGATCTTTCCAGATGGTGCGCGAATACCAGCGCGAAGGGGACCGGGTGCGCTATTTCAGCCTGGAGCGTTCCGCATGGGAGGAAATCCCGGCAAACCTGGTGGATTGGGCCGCCACGGAAAAAGCAAAAGCGGAGCGAGAGACACAACAAAAGCAGCTGGACGAGCAGATCGCGAAAACGGAGAACGCCCAGCGCTTTGCCGATCTCAACGTAGATACGAGTTTCGAGGTGAGCCCGAACGTCTTTCTTCCGGACGGCGCCGGATTCTATGCCGTCGATGGAAAGAGTGTTACCGCTGTGCGGCAGGAGGAAGCCACTCTTCGCCTGGACAAAGGACGGGCATTTGAACGGATCGTGACGGGCATGCCCATGATTTCGGCCCGGCAAGAGCTGGAGATTGCGGGAAAGCAGGCCAAGCTGCGACTGCACACCGGCGAATTGGAGTTCTATTTCCGCACTGCCGATGAACGGGATCCGCGCCTCAATCTTGTTCGCGCGCAGATAAAGGACGGTAAGCGAGAATTAGAAGTGGTCAGTACCGATATAGCCGGGCAGCAAAAATACAAGGATCAGGAAATTTCATTGCTCAAGTGGGACGCGGCACGAGGGCTTTATCGTTTCACCCTAGATCACTCTCTCGAAGCCGGCGAATACGCCGTCATCGAGACGATACCGTCCGAGGGACAGAGTATTTACGTATGGACCTTTGGCGTCGATGGGGACGCAAGTGACGCGGGCGGGAAGCCGAAGCAAGATAAGCCCGCAAAGAAGTGAAAGGATTGCGCGCGGAAAACGGCCCTACCGGACGTGAGAAAGCTGGGAACGGCCTCGGGCACGTTTTGCCAGCGCCTCACTCAAGATGGCGATGAGGTCCGAGATCCGGAAAGGTTTTTGCAACATTCTGGCGCCGGCTTGATTTAATCGCTCGGCCAAGGCCGGGGCCACCAATTCTCCGCTCATAACAAAGAAGAGAGGCTGATCCTTGGAATCGGGGGCAGCACCCATCATCGCTGCGTAGACGTCCAGCCCGGAACCAGCCGCGCCGTCCCCAGAACGCAAATTCAGATCGCATAGCACGGCATCAAAGGTGAGGCGCTCCATCAGAGAGAGCGCCTCTTCCACAGTGGCGGCCGTTTGCACCTGAAAACCGCGGGCGGAAAGGCCCTCGCGAATCATTTCACGGATGCTCTCTTCATCGTCGACCACAAGAACCGAATGGGCGGCGGCAGCTTCCTTGGAAACTTCGCTCAGAGACGGAGCTGCGCTTTGATCCGAAGGTTCGGCCAAGAACATGGCGGTTCCCCGTGCAATGGGCAACGATATCGTAAACAGGGATCCGCCTTCCGGCAGCGGCTCAGCTTCGATTTCGCCGTTGTGTTCCCGCAAGATGGCCAGGCAGATGCTCAAGCCCAAACCAGTGCCGCGGCCTGGGCGCTTGGTAGTGAAAAAGGGGTCGAAGATTCGCGGCAGTATATCACCAGGAATCCCCGCGCCATCGTCCTGGAATGTGGCCAGCACGCGCTCGCCCGCGCGGCTGACGCGGATGCGGAGCACGCCTTGATCCCGAACCTCGCGAATGGCCTGCTCGGCATTGACGATCAGATTGAGAAATACTTGAGTGAGCTGGCTGGTATCGCCCAGGATCGGAGGAAGGTCCGGCGCCGCAGCAAAATCGACCGTAACGCAATTGGTTCGCAAAGAATGTTCATGTAGCTGCAGGCTGCGCTGGATGAGTTCGCTCAGATTAAGGCAGATTTTGCGCGGCTGGGGCGGGCGCGAAAAAGCGAGAAGGCTCTGCACGATCTGGGCGGCGCGGCGGGCCTGGCGGTGAGCAATGTCGAGTTGCTTCCTGGCGGAATCCTCGGGAGTGGAATCGCGCAGGAGTTCGGTGACACCGAGGACGGCCGTGAGCGGATTATTCAACTCATGCGCGACACCGGCGATCATCTGCCCCATGGCTGCAAGTCTTTCATTTTGAATCAGTTGCTGTTCCATGCGTTTGGAATCGGTAATGTCGCGCGCGGAGGCGATCGCGCCGGCTATTTGACCGGAAGCGTTGATCAGCGGGCTGGCGGTGGCCCGGAACAGCCGCGTCTCGCCGTCGTTTCGCCGCGCCAGGAACTCGGTGCTGCCATTGGCGCATCGGCCGGACATTATCGAATCCAAAAAGACTTGCAGTTCCTTCCAACTGTGAGGCTCGATGAGCTCGCTGAGGGCTGAGCCGGCCAGCTGTTCGGGGGAAAAGCCCAGCAGTTCGGTGGAACGGGGGCTGACAAACGTACAGCGGCATTCGCGGTCGAGAGCGATCACCAGATCGGGGAAACTCTCCACAAGACGCCGGGCGAATTCCTGCTCGCGGTGCAAGCGCGTTTCGATTTGCCGCCGTTCGCTGACGTCCACAAGCGTCCCCTGGTGCCGGCTGACGTGCCCATCCGCATCGCGGATTAAAGCCGCGGCGTGGAGCGCGGCGAGCGCGGAGCCGTCGTGCCGGCGCAACATCGCCTCGTGGCCGGGCAGGATATCCGACCGGGCTAATTGGCGCCGTTCAGCCTCCCAGTCTTCGGGCTCCAGGAAAAACTCAGACAGCGACCGCCCGACCAGTTCCGAGCGATTTTCGTAACCAAGCATGGCTACAAAGGCGGGATTCACATCCTCCAATTTGCCTTCGCTATCGGCGAGATAAACTCCTTCCTGCAAGGTCTCGAACAGGTCCGTGAAACGGGCTTCGTCTTGGCGCTCTTTGGTGATATCACGCGCGAGAATACAAATGCCTTGTTGCGCTCCCTCGCGGACCAGGGCGTGGATCGAACACTGGAAATATCGCAGCCCGCCTCCCAGCTTGAATCGGATGGGCACAACGCCCGACCAATGACGCCGTTCAAGGAAGAAAGGCATTTGGCGCCGAGCCTGGGCAAGGCCGCTGCCATCCGCGACCTCCACAAACTCATCGAGCCTGCGTCCCACCAATTCTTTGAAGGAGCGGCCCAGCAGCTGCGCGAAGCTGCGATTGGCGGCGACGATTTCCCCGTCAAGTGAGAGCGAGAGCAACACATCCTCGAACGTGTCGATCAGGTCGCGATAACCGCGCTGCGAACGCTGGACGATCTTGAAGAGTTGCTCCACCTGGGAGGCGGACGGCGCTTGAGTCGCCAGAGAGAGGGTTCGCATCAACGCGCGCAATTGGACCATTTCGCGCCATCTGGAAATGGCATATGCGCCCAATAGGGCCACGAAGAAAGCCAGGGCGATCGGAAGAGCTTCCAGCTTCCAGGCCGGAGATCGAAACGGCCGCCAGGAAACCAGGGCCAAACCCAGAACCAAAGATACAAGCAAAACAAGCCCAAGCAGCCAGAACCGGCCTTCCCGAGCGGCCATGGGATTAAGGGGATCGATCGATGAATCCGGCGAGGCGCCGGGATCACCGTGGAGTGCAGGGCGTTGGCTGAACCTGGTAGGCATGCCCCTGTAGTTAATGTCCCCGGAGAGAATGAGACGTGCGAGACAAGAGTCTATGACGCGGCTAGGACCGGCGCAACCCTTTCGGTCGGCGAGAGTTACTTACTAATCAAGTCAATCGCGCCGTACCGGCGAGTAACGGGGAATCTAATCCGTATGCCAGACTGGATACGGATCAAAAAGCAATCGGCGTTCCGGGAGGGCATCCCGGAACGCCGAAAGTGGGCAACAATCGAACACTAGCTTTCCGCGATGGCGTCGGCATCCTTGCGCAAGAAGTCCAGCGCGGCGGCTTCCTCGGGAGTGAGCTCGGGAGCCACAACTTCGGCTTCCGGCGGCTGCGGAGGAGGCACCTCAACGAGAAGTTCGATATTGCGATAGCGCTCGAGGCCAGTGCCGGCGGGGATCAGCCGGCCCATGATCACGTTTTCCTTGAGTCCGCGCAGGTAATCCACCTTGCCGGCGACAGCCGCCTCGGTGAGGACGCGGGTGGTCTCCTGGAAACTCGCGGCGGAGATGAAGGAGTCGGTAGAGAGCGAGGCCTTGGTGATGCCGAGCAAGAGGGGACGGCCCGTGGCGGGACGGCCACCCTCGTTGATCACGCGATCGTTCTCCTCGCGGAAGCGGAACTTATCGACCTGTTCGTCCAAAAGGAACCGAGTGTCGCCGACGTCCTCGACCTTCACCCAGCGCATCATCTGGCGAACGATGGTTTCGATGTGCTTGTCGTTGATATTCACACCCTGGAGGCGATAAACCTCCTGGATGGAATTCACCAAGTAAGCCTGCGTGTACTTCTCGCCGAGAACCGCCAGCAGATCGTGGGGATTGAGCGGCCCGTCGATGAGAGGTTCGCCGGCATGCACGTGCTCGCCTTCCTGAACGTTGATGTGCACGCCGCGAGCGATCGAGTATTCCTTCTGGGTCTTGTTGTCTTCGCTCTCGACGTAAATCTTGCGCATGCCCTTGCTGATCTCGCCGTATTTGACCACGCCATCGATTTCGCTGATGACGGCGGGGTCTTTGGGCTTGCGAGTCTCGAAGAGCTCGACGACGCGCGGCAGACCGCCAGTGATGTCCTTGGTTTTGGTGGTTTCGCGAGGAATCTTGGCCAGCACGTCTCCGGGCTGGACCTCATCGCCATCGGAAACCATGAGGTGGGCACGCGACGGCATGAGGTACTTCTTGCGGCTGCGCCCGGAAGTATCGCGCACTTGAATTGTGGGCTGGTGCTTTTCGTCGCCCGGCGGAAGAGTGACCACGAGCTGAGCCAGGCCGGTGACTTCGTCGACCTGTTCTTCAATCGTGATGCCGGGCTGCAGGTCCTTGAACTCGATCGTGCCGCCGACTTCGGTGAGGATCGAGAAGGTGAAAGGATCCCACTCGGCGAGAATCTGGCCGACATTGACGGACTGATTTTCGTCGACGCGCAGGCGAGCGCCATAGACAACGTGGTGGCGCTCCTTTTCACGGCCCTTTTCGTCCACGAGAGCGATCAATCCGGAACGGTTCATGGCGATGAGCGCGTTGTTGCGCCCATGAACGGCCTTGAGGTCCAGGAAGCGAACAAAGCCGCTGCTGCGCGCCTCCACTTTGGACTGCTCGGCGACGCGGGTTGCCGTGCCGCCAATGTGGAAGGTGCGCATGGTAAGCTGGGTGCCGGGCTCACCGATCGATTGCGCGGCGATGACTCCGACGGCTTCGCCGAGTTCGACCATGCGGCCGCTGGCCAGGTTGCGACCGTAGCAGCGCGCGCAGACTCCGCGGCGAGACTCGCAGGTGAGCACGGAGCGGATCTTGACGCGCTCAATGCCCGCCGCTTGAATGGCGTTGGCCAGCTCTTCGGTGATCTCCTGATTGATCTCCAGGATGGTGTTGCCTTCGTAGTCTTTAATTTTTTCGAGTGAGACGCGGCCAACAACGCGGTCTCGCAAAGGCTCCACTTCGATGCCCGCCTCAAGGATGGGCTCGACGTAGATACCGTCGCCAGTGCCGCAATCGATCTCGTTGATGATCACGTCCTGGGCGACATCGACCAAGCGCCGGGTGAGGTATCCGGAGTCGGCCGTCTTCAGCGCGGTGTCGGCCAAACCCTTACGCGCACCATGCGTGGAGATGAAGTATTGCAACACGGTGAGCCCTTCACGGAAGTTGGAGGTGATGGGCGTTTCGATGACCTCGCCGGAAGGCTTGGCCATCAGGCCGCGCATGCCCGAAAGCTGGCGGATCTGCTGCTTCGATCCGCGAGCGCCGGAATCGGCCATGACGTAGATCGGATTGATTATGCCTTCCTTATCCTGCTGCTCGAGCGCCTTGAACATCTGCTCGGCGACTTTTTCGGTGACGTCGCTCCAGATGGCGATGACCTTGTTGTAGCGTTCGCCATTGGTGATGGCGCCGTCGAGGTACTGCTGCTGCACCTTGACGATTTCTCGCTCGGTGCCTTCCACGAGCGCAGCCTTGTCGCCTGGGATGAGCATGTCTTCGATTCCGATGGAGATGCCGGAACGGGTGGCGTAGAGGAAGCCAAGCTCCTTGAGATGATCGAGCGCGTGAACGGTGCGCTCGAGCCCAAAGCGCAAATAGCAGTAATAAACGAGCTGCTGGACGCCCTTTTTCTTCAGCAAACCATTGATGAAGGGCATCTCTGAAGGCAGGTTGTCGTTGAAAAGCACTCGCCCCACGGTGGTGGAGATGAACTGGCGCTTCAGGTTGACCGATTCCGTGTGGGTAACATCCTGATCGTCGTAAGCGTGGGTGAGGTCGATCATCTCGCCGGTGTAGCGCAAGCGGACCGGCGTAAGCAGTTCGACTTCGCCCGCTTCGAGCGCGAGGATCACTTCTTCCACCGAGCCGAAGGCGCGGCCTTCGCCCTTGGCGCCAGGCTTGGCCTTGGTCAAGTAGTAAATGCCCAGGACCATGTCCTGAGTGGGGACGGCCAGCGGCAATCCATTGGCCGGAGAAAGAATGTTGCGGGACGAAAGCATCAGAACCGCGGCTTCGATCTGCGCCTCGGGAGAGAGCGGAATGTGCACGGCCATCTGGTCGCCGTCGAAATCGGCGTTGAAAGCGGTGCAAACCAGGGGATGGATGCGGATCGCTTTGCCTTCAACCAACGTGGGCTCAAAGGCCTGAATGCCCAAGCGGTGCAGCGTGGGCGCGCGATTCAGGAGCACGGGATGTTCGCGAATCACTTCTTCCAGGATGTCCCATACGATGGACTCCTGCTGCTCGACCATCTCCTTGGCCTGCTTGATCGTGGTGCAATGGCCGGCGGCTTCGAGCTTGTGATAGATGAAAGGCTTGAAGAGCTCGAGGGCCATCTTCTTGGGCAGACCGCATTGATTGAGCCGCAGCTCGGGACCCACGACGATGACGGAGCGGCCGGAGTAGTCGACGCGCTTGCCGAGAAGGTTCTGGCGGAAGCGGCCCTGCTTTCCCTTGAGCGTGTCGGAGAGCGACTTCAGCGGACGATTGTTGGTGCCACGCAAAACGCGGCCGCGGCGGCCGTTATCGAATAGCGCATCGACCGCTTCCTGCAGCATGCGCTTCTCGTTGCGGACGATGACGTCGGGCGCGTGCAGTTCCATCAGCTTCTTGAGCCGGTTATTGCGATTGATGACCCGGCGGTAGAGATCGTTGAGGTCGGAGGTAGCAAAGCGTCCGCCATCGAGCGGCACAAGGGGCCGCAGTTCGGGAGGAAGCACAGGAATCACGTCCAAGATCATCCATTCGGGTTTATTGCCGCTCTTGCGGAAAGAGTCCACCACCCGCAGCCGCTTGGCGAACTTGATACGCTTCTGCAGGCTGGGGTCCGCCTTCATCTTTTCGCGCAGTTCGTCGCCGAGCTTATCGATATCGACGTGACGCAGAAGCTCTTTGATCGCTTCGGCGCCCATCGCGGCGCGGAACTGCCCGGCATATTCGGTTTGCAACTCGCGGAATTTTTCTTCCGGCAAGAGTTCGCGTTCCTTGATTCCGGGCACTTCGCCCGGTTCAACCACCACAAAGGCCTCGAAATAGAGAATGCGCTCGAGATCGCGCATGGAGATATCGAGAAGGTAGCCGATGCGCGAGGGCAGGCCCTTGAAGAACCACACGTGCGAACAGGGCGAAGCCAATTCGATATGGCCCAGGCGCTCGCGGCGCACTTTGCTGAGCGTGACTTCGACGCCGCACTTATCGCAGATGACGCCGCGGTGCTTCATGCGCTTGTATTTCCCGCACAAGCATTCCCAGTCCGTCACGGGACCGAAGATTTTGGCGCAGAACAGGCCGTCGCGCTCCGGCTTGAAGGTGCGGTAGTTAATGGTCTCCGGCTTGGTGACTTCACCATGGGACCAGGAACGGATCTTTTCAGGACTCGCGAGACTGATACGAATGGAATCGAAATCCGCGATCAAGCTGGCACGGTCATAAGGGCTGCTACGATACAAGGTTTCCTTCCTCCCTGCCGCGGGTTAAGCCGCGGCGCTCCCGGTCGCCCGGGAAATGGAACTCGTTTCTAGTCCGATAGAAGCGCCGGCTAATCGGCTGCCGCTTCCGTTTGCGGCTTCTGCCGCTTCATCAATTCCACGTCCAGACATAGCGACTGCAATTCGCGCACCAGGACGTTGAACGATTCGGGCACGCCGGGTTCAATGCCCGGTTCGCCCTTGACGATGGCTTCGTAAATTTTCGCGCGGCCGTACACATCGTCGGACTTGGCAGTGAGCAACTCTTGCAAGATGTGCGCAGCCCCATAAGCTTCCAGCGCCCAAACTTCCATTTCTCCGAAGCGCTGTCCGCCGAACTGGGCCTTGCCGCCGAGCGGCTGTTGGGTGATCAGCGAATAAGGACCGATGGAACGGGCGTGGATCTTGTCGTCGACCAGGTGCGAGAGCTTCAGCATGTAGATGTAGCCGACGGTGATCTCCTGCGCGAAAGCGTCCCCCGTCATTCCGTCGAACAGGGGCAGCTTGCCCGATTCCGGCAGGCCCGCGACCTCCAGCAAATGGCGTATCTCGGACTCCCGTGCGCCGTCAAAGACCGGCGTGGCCATGGAGATGCCGTCCCGGAAGGTCTCCGCCAGTTCCAATAGGTGTTCGTCTTCCATCGCGGAGAGCGAGCGCCAGATGGCCGTGTCGCCGAAGACTTCCCGGAACCAACGGCGGGCAGCCTCGGCGCGAGTGCCTTGGTTGAACATACGGGCGATGCTGCGGCCGAGCTCCTTGGCGGCCCAGCCGAGGTGAGTCTCAAGAATCTGACCGACGTTCATACGAGAAGGAACGCCGAGCGGATTGAGCACGATCTCGACAGGAGTGCCATCGGGCAAATAGGGCATGTCTTCTTCGGGAACGATTCGCGCGATGACGCCCTTATTGCCGTGACGGCCGGCCATCTTGTCGCCCACGGAAAGCTTGCGCTTCATGGCGATATAAACTTTGACCAGCTTGATGACGCCGGGCGGAAGTTCGTCGCCTTTCTTGAGCTTCTCCTTGCGCTCGTCGGTGATCTTCCGGAGAACGTCGATTTGCCTGGAAGTCATCTCCTCGATTTCGTCGATCTTCTCGATGAGCAGCGGGTCTTTGTCGGCCAGACGAAGCCGCTTGAGGTTGCGCGTGGAAATCTTCTCGATGATGTCCCGGGTAAGCGCAGTACCCTTGGTGAGCAGCCGCTTGTTGGTCTTTTCGTCGTGCAGGTCGGCCACGAGCTTCTGATCGTTCAATAGAGCGGTCAGGCGCTTGAGCCTCTCATCGGTGAGAATGCGGATCTCATCGGCGAGGTTTCGCTCCAGGCGAAACACCTGCTGGGCTTCAATGGCCTTGTGGCGTTCGTCTTTTTCGGCTCCCTTGCGGCAGAAGATCTTGACGTCGACGACGGTGCCTTCGATGCCCGGCGGGCAATAAAGCGAAGCGTCGCGGACGTCTCCGGCCTTCTCGCCGAAGATGGCGCGCAGCAGCTTTTCCTCAGGGGTAAGCGTCGTTTCGCCTTTGGGCGTGACTTTGCCAACCAAGATATCGCCCGGCCGGACTGTCGCGCCGATACGAATGACGCCGCTTTCATCCAGGTTTCGAAGGAACGTTTCGCTGATATTGGGAATGTCGCGCGTGATCTCCTCGGGGCCAAGCTTGGTGTCGCGCGCTTCGATTTCGAACTCTTCGATGTGGATGGAGGTGTAGTAATCCTCTTTTACCAGCTTCTCGCTGACCAGGATGGCGTCCTCGAAGTTGTACCCGCGCCAGGGCAGGAAGGCGACGAGAACGTTGCGGCCCAGCGCGAGTTCGCCTCGATCGGTGCAGGGGCCGTCCGCGAGGACTTGTCCCTGACCGACGCGATCGCCGACCCGCACCAGCGGCTTCTGGTTGATGCAGGTATTCTGGTTGGAGCGCTTGAACTTGATGAGCGAGTAGATGTCCGCACCGACTTCGCGGCTCAGCACGCCGGAATGGTCCGATTCCACGCGCACGATGATCCGTTCGGAGTCCACCTGATCGACGATCCCCTCGCGGCGGCAGATGACCACGGCACCAGAATCGCGAGCCGTGACGCGTTCCATGCCGGTGCCCACCAACGGAGCTTCACCGTGAATCAAAGGCACGGCCTGGCGCTGCATGTTGGAACCCATCAGGGCGCGGTTGGCGTCGTCATTTTCGAGGAACGGTATCAAGCTCGCGGCAACGGACACGAGCTGTTTGGGCGAAACGTCGATGTAATCGACCTCTTCGCGCTGCTTCAGCACGAAGTTGCCGGCTTGGCGGCAGTTGACCAGTTCGGTGGTGATCTTGCCGCGATCGTCCAGAGGAACATTGGCCTGAGCGACGACGTAGCGGTCTTCCTCCCAAGCGGAGAGGTAGAAGCAGTAAGGCTCGGCGGTTACCCGGCGGCGCTTGAGCTCTTCATTCACCGCGTCCACTTTGTCGCGCTCAACGATCTCGCCAGCCTTGAATTCACTGTCGCCGGCATTGACCACCTGAGTGAAATCGATCACCCGGCCGCCCTTGACCTTGCGGTAGGGCGATTCGATAAATCCGAATTCGTTGATGCGCGCATAACACGAGAGCGAGCTGATCAGGCCGATGTTCGGGCCTTCCGGCGTCTCGATGGGGCAGATCCGGCCGTAGTGAGTGGGATGAACGTCGCGCACTTCAAACCCAGCGCGTTCGCGCGAAAGGCCTCCGGGGCCCAAGGCCGACAAGCGGCGCTTGTGCGTGATTTCGCTGAGCGGATTGGTCTGATCCATGAACTGCGACAGCTGCGAGCTGCCGAAGAATTCGCGAATCGCGGCCATAACGGGTTTCGCATTCACCAGGTCATGCGGCATGGCCGTGGACATTTCCTGATAAACGGACATCTTTTCCTTGATGGCGCGCTCCATGCGGACCAGACCGATGCGGAACTGATTTTCCAAGAGCTCGCCGACCGCGCGGACGCGCCGATTGCCAAGATGATCGATGTCGTCCACCGTGCCGATATTCTTGCGCAGCTTGAGCAAGTAGCGGATGGCGGCTACGAAATCGGTGGAATCGAGGGTGCGCGTTTCGAGCGGCGTTTCCAGACCCAGCTTGATATTGAACTTGAGCCGGCCGACTTTACTGAAGTCGTACTTGCGCGGATCGAAGAACATACCGTTGAAAAGCGCCGTGGCGGTTTCAAGCGTAGGCGGATCGCCGGGACGCAGCTTGCGATAGATTTCGATGAGCGCTTCGCGCGAAGAGCGAATGGCGTCCTTATCGAGCGTGCGCGAGACGACCACGCCCGTATCGTCGCGGTCGGGGAAGAAAACATCCGCCCCGGTGATGCCGGCCTCGGGCAAGGCGGCCCAGACTGCCGGGGTAAGCGGCTTGTTGGCTTCGAGCAGCACTTCACCAGTCTGGCGATTTACCAGATCGCCGACGGTGAACGCGCCCTCCAGGTCGGCCAGCGAAACATGCACCTGGGCGATCTTGGCTTTCACCAATTCTTTGTAGAGCGGCTCGGTGATCCGGCGATGGGCGGCTACCAAAACTTCCTCCGATCGCGGAGCCTTGATTTCGTGCGTAAGCTTGCGATCGACCAGGCCTTCGGAGAGATTCCAATAAAACTCGCCATCGCGAAGCGCGATGCGTTCCACCTGGAAAAATGTGCGCAGAATCTCTTCATTAGATTTCATGCCCAAGGCGCGCAGGAAGATGGATCCCAGGAACTTGCGCTTGCGGTCGATGCGCACGTAGAGCACGTTCTTGGAGTCGTATTCGAATTCCACCCAAGAGCCGCGGTAAGGAATGATCTTGCCGAGGAAATAGGAGCGATTGTTGGCCGTCTCGTAAAATACGCCCGGCGAGCGATGCAGTTGGCTGACGATAACGCGCTCGGTCCCGTTGATGATAAACGTGCCGTTATCCGTCATCAGCGGAATATCGCCGAAGAAGACTTCCTGCTCCTTGATGTCGCGCACGTTCTTGGCGCCGGTGTCCGGGTCCTTGTCATAAATCGTCAGGCGGATGGTGACCTTGAGCGGGGCGGCATAGGTCATGCCGCGCTCCTGACACTCGTTTACGTCGTACTTGAGCTGCATACCCACGGGATCGCCGCATTTGTTGCAGAAGGTCGGAGTATTCTTGTTAAACGTGCCGCACTTCGAGCAGATCACGTCACCGGTCTGATACGGATTGGTGACCACGGAAGCGCCGCAATTGCGGCAGGTGGCGCGGAGATGGTGCAGCCCCTTGAGATTGCCGCACTTGCATTCCCAGTTTCCGATGGAGTAGTCGACGAAATCGAGCTGCGAGAGCCCGCGGAAGTCCTGGATCGGGAACACGGACGTAAAGACCGATTGCAGTCCCGTATCTTCGCGCTCCGAGGGAAGCAGATCCATCTGCAGGAAGCGCTGATAAGAAAGGCGCTGCACTTCGATCAAGTTGGGGATCTGGATAGAACTCTTGATTTTCGAAAAGTCCAGCCGCTCGCGTTCGCGAACCGCATGATTGCCGTTGCGATGATTTCCATTTTCCATTCTATTACCTCACGATACCCAAAAGGGTCAGGCCGGGACACACTGCGGAGACACCTCCGTCAGGGGTCCGGATTGGACACAATTGAAGTTCAAATTCCCGACAATTCAGCTTCGTACGAATTCCTTTGCGCGCAAGCCGGCGCGCCGCCGCTCGCGAACGACCGAATTCCGTTACTTGACTTCGACTTTGGCGCCCGCGTCTTCAAACTTCTTCTTGATCGTCGCGGCCTCTTCCTTGCTCACGCCTTCCTTGATGGGCTTGGGCGCGCCGTCCACCAAATCCTTGGCTTCTTTCAAGCCCAGGCTGGTTACTTCGCGGACAGCCTTAATGACGTTGATTTTGTTGGCGCCGACATCGGTGAGGACAACGGCGAATTCCGTTTTCTCCTCAGCAGGCGCGGCTCCGGCCGCTCCGCCACCGGCCATCATCACCGGCGCAGCAGCTGCCGCGGAGACGCCGAAAGTCTCTTCCATCTTCTTGACCAAGTCGGCGGCCTCCAACAGAGTGAGCCCCTTGATCTCTTCCAGGATTGATTCCACCTTGCTAGCCATTTCTGGTTCTCCTCCTCGTTAGTGAGCGAACTTTTCTGCCTTGACCGCTTCCTGCACTACCACGGCCAGATTCCGAGTGATGCCCGCCACGGCGGTCGCGCTACGCCGCGCCGGCGATTGCAACAAAAACATGATCTTCCCAATCAGCTCTTCCTTGGACGGAAGCAGCGCCAATTGCTGAATTTCGGCGATGGATAAGACGCGCCCCTCTACCACTCCCGCCTTGAAGCGGAATGCCGGCACATCCTTGGCGACTTTCGTAAGGATTTTTGCGAGGGCCACAGGATCGGTGCTGTAAGAGATGGAGTTCGTTCCCGAAAGCCCTTTGAGCAATCCTTCGGCCGAGGTTCCCGCTCCGGCCTTTTCGGCCAGAGTATTCTTGACCACTTTGTAATTTCCGCCGGCGCTCTGCACCGCCCGGCGAAGTTGGGTATCCTGAGCCACGGTAATGCCTTGAAACGTGGTGAGAATCACAGTGGAGACCTTGGCCAGGTCGCTCTTCAACTTTTCGACTTCTTCTTTTTTCTCGCTGCGCTTCTTCATCGCAATCTCCCCGTCATGCCGCGGTAGCCATGGCTGTCTCGGCCTCAGCCAGATCGATCGGGATTCCCGGTCCCATCGTGGAAGTTAAGGTGATTTTCTTGACGTACCGCCCCTTGGCGGCCGCGGGCTTGGCCTTCACCACCGCGCCCAGCAGAGCCTGCGCATTCTCGGCAAGCTTGGGGCCATCAAAGCTCATCTTGCCGATCGGCGAGTGAATAATCCCGGTCTTGTCCACGCGGAATTCGACCTTGCCGGCCTTGATTTCCTTCACTGCGTTGGCTACCTCAAAGGTCACTGTGCCGGTTTTGGGATTGGGCATCAGGCCGCGAGGACCAAGCACTTTTCCGAGCCGTCCGGCGGAGCGCATCATGTCAGGAGTCGCGATGACGGCCTCAAAATCGGTCCAACCCTCCTGGATTTTCTGCACCATGTCTTCGCCGCCGACGAAATCGGCGCCCGCTTCCTGGGCCTCGCGAACTTTTTCGCCGCTGGCAAGCACCAGCACCCGCTTGGACTTACCGAGGCCGTTGGGCAATACCACGGTTCCGCGCACCATCTGATCGGAGTGCTTGGGATCGACACCCAGATTGATGACCAGTTCGACCGTCTCGTCGAACTTCGCAAAATGCGCTTTCTTTAGAGTTTCGGCAGCCTCGTCCAGCTTGTAGGGCCGCGCCTCAACCTTCTTGCGCGCATTGACGATGTTCTTTCCAGCTTTTCGCGGCATCCTCTCAGCCCTCCACTTCGAGTCCCATATTGCGCGCCGTACCCATCACCGTGCGGACGGCGGACTCGAGATTCGCGGTATTCAGATCTACCAGCTTGGTCCGAGCGATATCTTCCACTTGCTTTCGCGTCACTTTGCCAACCTTGGTCCGGTTTGGCTCGGCCGAACCTTTGACGATTCCCGCGGCGCGCTTCAGAAGTTCGGAGGCGGGCGGCGTCTTGGTGACAAAAGTAAAGCTGCGATCGTTAAAGATGGTGACCAGCACGGGGATAATCATCCCCTCCGGCTCTTTGTTGGTCTTGGCGTTAAACTGCTTGCAAAAATCCATGATGTTAACGCCCTGAGGGCCAAGCGCGGTGCCGACCGGCGGAGCGGGCGTAGCTTTTGCCGCCGGCAACTGCAGCTTGACCACGGCTTGAACTTTCTTGGCCATTTTCGCTTACATGCCTCCCACGGATACTGGCTAGCTGATCTTTTCCACCTGGGCAAAATCCAGTTCGACCGGAGTCGACCGCCCGAAGATGGTCACGGAAACCTTCAAAGTGCTGCGCTCGGCATTGACTTCTTCCACCATGCCGGTGAAGTTGGCGAAGGGGCCATCCACGATGCGCACTTGCTCGTTGCGTTCGAATGTCAACTTCGGTTTGGGCTTCTCGGCCGAAGTCGTCACGCGATGGAGGATATTCTCGACCTCTTCCTCGCTCAGGGGCGAGGGCGTCTGCCCCGAACCGACAAATCCGGTGACGCGCGGGGTGGAACGCACCACGTGCCAGGTGTCGTCGTCCATTTCCATTTCCACCAGGACGTAGCCCGGATAGAACATCCGCGGCGACACGATCTTCTTTCCTCCACGCACTTCCATGACGTCCTCGGTGGGAATCATGACGCGCCCGATGCGTTCGCCCAGTCCAAACGCGGCGACGCGGCCTTCCAGGCTTTCTTTGACTTTCTTCTCAAAGCCCGAATAGGTATGAATGATGTACCACTGCTTGGCCATCGACACGCTAAGCCTCAGTGCTTGAAAAGAGTGAACGCGCGGTTGAGCACCCAACCCACGCTGCTATCCACGCCAAAGAAAAACAGGCCGAAAAAGGCTACGGCGACAATCACTACAAAGGTGGTAACCACCACCTCGTGCCGGGTCGGCCAGGTGACCTGGCGCAACTCAACGCGCACTTCGTGCAGGAACTCGCCCCATCGCTTGGGGTGCTGCTTGATGCGCTCCCAAAGAGCGCCGGTACGGGACTCCGGAGCCTCACCTGACATCGCCTTCAATCGTTCTGCATGTAATGCCATGTTGCTGTCCTACTTCCCATTCGGTCTGGCAGGGGAGGAGGGATTCGAACCCCCACATCCGGTTTTGGAGACCGGCGGTCTACCATTGAACCTACTCCCCTTTACCCTGAGAGCCGCTGTGCAGGCTGCAGAGGGTTAATTGCTCGAAATCGAATCGATCTCGCTGGCGGACCCCGCCCGTCACTTCACCTCGCGGTGAGCGGTATGCTTTCTGCACGTGTTGCAGAATTTCTTCGTCTCCATGCGGTCGGTATGCTTCTTTTTATTCTTGGTGGTCGTGTAGTTCCGGTTCTTGCAATCGTTGCACTGTAAGGTAATGATTTCGCGCATCTGTCGCCCTCTACTCGATGATCTCGGTGACCGCGCCGGCGCCGACGGTGTGCCCGCCTTCGCGGATGGCGAAGCGCAGCCCGCGCTCCAGCGCCACCGGCGTGATCAGCGAAATCTCC